>Ga0209345_10001968_pt1 | contig 23601 bp, 26 predicted proteins | sample Cruoilmetagenom7_FD_187294 | JGI IMG/M metagenome (GOLD analysis project Ga0209345, IMG submission 187294) | Oil polluted marine microbial communities from Coal Oil Point, Santa Barbara, California, USA - Sample 7 (SPAdes) (version 2) | ecosystem: Environmental > Aquatic > Marine > Oil seeps ...
GTCGCGCAGCGTGCTGCCCGAGGCACAGGCGCGGTTTCAGCCTTTTGTCATCCTGCATTTGACCGCTACCTCCGAGGTATTGGCTGCCCGCCTCGCCGGGCGCGGTCGCGAAACCCATACCGATATTGCCGAGCGGTTGAGCGGCGCCGATCTGGCCCTCCCCGAGGGCGTGGGTCCCGTGATCACGCTCGACACCGACGCAGCCCTCCCCCGGCTCACCAAAACCGCGCTCAAAGCAATCTATGCGGTCAAGGTATGACGGTGCAGCACATGAAACCGCCCCTGCCGATCCTCGCCCACCAGCGAAAGCGCGTCGATCTGGAACGGACGCGGCACAATCGGGCCAAGCCGCGCGTCAAGCGCCGCCTTGATCGCGGGCAACTCCGCCTTGGGCCGCTTGCCGGTCAACGTGATATGAAATCGGAATTCTTCCATCACATAGGGATAGCCCCAGCGCAGCAGATGCGCGTCTTGCTCGGGCGTGAGCCCTCCGGTCCGACGCCGCGCCAATTGCGGCTCGGTCAACGGCGCGCGAAACGGCTCGAACGCCGCAACGGCTCGTGCCGCCAACCCGTTCAACCCGCCCTGATCTCCCACCGGCACCAACGCCAGAAACCGGCCCAGAGCCGCGATCTCCAGCCCCGCCAGCGTGACCGCCGCCTCCCCTGCACAAAACCGCTCGAACGCCCCAATCAATCCCGCCTCTCCCTGCCCCTCGGCCAAGGCAAAGGGCGGCTTGATCGTCGCATGCAGACCGTATTTGCGTGGGGTCTCGGTGATTTCGGCCACCGGCGCGGGCAGGCCTGGCACCTCGGGATGCGCGACGGCACAGCGCCGCGCGCAATCCCACCCCAACCACGCCGCGCCCAGGGCGGCAAGTTCCCCCTCGGGGGGCGTGAAATAAACAGCGTAGCGGTGAAAATCCATGAGGTCTCTCGTCGGGTTGCCGTGACGTGCCAAGAAAGCGTGACATCCCAATGACAGAAGACATCATTCTCGCCAATGCCCTCCTCATCCTGCCCGATGCGGTGATGCCCGGCGCGCTCCACCTTCGGGGCGGTACAATCACCGCCATCGACAGCGGCACCGCCGTGCCGCCCGGTGCGGTCGATTGTGGCGGCGATTACCTCGCCCCCGGCCTGATCGAGCTGCACACCGACAATCTGGAGCGGCACATCCAACCCCGCCCCAAGGTCGATTGGCCGCATAATGCCGCCATCCTCGCCCATGATGCGGAACTGGCCAGCGTGGGCATCACCACCGTCTTTGACGCGATGCGCGTGGGCTCAATCCCCACCGGCGTCGGGCGCTATAGCAAATATGCCCGAGGTCTGGCCGATGAGTTACTCAGCCTGCGCGCCGAGGATGCGCTCAAGATCAGCCATTTTCTGCACCTGCGCGCCGAGGTCTGCTCGGAAACGCTGGAAGAGGAAATGGAGCAATTCGGCCCAGAGGACCGCGTCGGCATCGTCAGCCTGATGGACCACACGCCGGGGCAGCGCCAATTCCGCGACCTGACCAAGCTCGAGGAATACATGAAGGGCAAACACGCCCTCTCGGATGCGGAATTCGCCGAACATGTGGCGCAACTCAGGGCTCTGCGCGCCGCCAATGGCGCGCGCCACGAAGCGGCGGCGGTGGCCCACGCCGCCCGCTATGGCGCGGTGCTGGCCAGCCATGATGACACCACCGCCGAACAGGTGGCGGTGTCCGGCGGCTATGGCATCCGGCTGGCCGAATTTCCCACCACGGTCGAGGCGGCGCGAGCCTGTCACAGCCACGATATCGCGGTCATCATGGGCGCGCCCAACCTCATTCGGGGCGGCTCGCATTCCGGCAATGTCGCGGCGGGGGAACTGGCGGACGTCGGCTATCTTGACATCCTGTCGTCGGATTACGTGCCCTCCGCGCTCTTGCTCGGTGCGGTGCAACTGGGCGCACGCTGGGGCGATATGGCGCGGGGCCTCGCCACCGTCACCGCCAATCCGGCCCGCGCAGTGGGTCTGGCGGATCGCGGCACGCTCACGACCGGCGCACGCGCAGACCTGATCCGCTTTCGCCTGCGCAGCGGCGCGCCAGCGCTGCGCGGTGTCTGGTCACAGGGCCGCCGCGTCGCCTGAACCCGCTTTGACAAGGGTGAAATCGGCGCGCATAACGGGCGCGAATTCAATCGCTTGCCCCGGAGGCCCCGATGACCCAACCGCTGTTTTCCCTGCCCCAACCGCCGCTCGTGCCGATCACCGGCACGGATCAGGGCTACCCGGTGCAGCGCATCTTCTGCGTCGGGCGCAACTATGCCGCCCATGCGCTTGAAATGGGCAATGAGGTAGACCGCGAAGCGCCGTTCTATTTCAACAAAGCGCCACAAACCCTGTGCCTCAGCGGCGCCAGCATCCCCTATCCGCTGGAAACCTCGGATTGCCATCACGAGATGGAATTCGTCGTGGCGCTCAGCGCCCCCGCCTTTCGCGTCAGCGCGGCTGATGCGATGGATGCGGTCTATGGCTATGCCTGCGGCATCGACCTCACCCGCCGCGACCTGCAAGGTGTCGCCAAGGAAAAACGCCGCCCCTGGGACATCGGCAAGGATTTCGAGAACGCCTCAATCATCTCGGCGCTCACCCCCAAAGCCGAATTTGGCGATATCACCGATCAGGCCATCCGCCTCTCGGTGGACGGGCGCACCGTGCAAGAGGCGACACTCGCCGACATGATCTGGTCGGTCCCCGAGATCATCGCCCACCTGTCGCGCTTTTATCACCTCGCCCCCGGCGACCTGATTTACACCGGTACGCCCGCAGGCGTCGGCCCCGTGCTGCCCGGCAACACACTCTTGGGCGAGATCGACGGTCTCGCCCCCCTGCACCTGACCATCACCGCCGCAGAGTAGACCCCATGACCGAACCAGACCAAGGCCGCCTGCAATATGTGCCGGTGACGCTCTTTACCATTGTCATGGGCCTTTGCGGCTTTACCCTCGCGCTCCGTGCGGGCGAGGCGGCTTTGGGCATTGGCCATGCCGCCTCTTGGGCGGCGCATTGGCTGACCATGGCGGTCTTTGCCGCCGTGGCACTTGCCTATCTCGCCAAGGCGATCCGCCACCCCGCTGCGGTGACCGCCGAATGGCGACACCCGGTCAAACTCGCGTTCTTTCCGGCGATTTCCATCGCCTTGGTGCTGATGTCGATCGTCATGCTCGCCCCGGCACCGGGGATTGCCCATGTGATGTGGCTGATCGCCGTGCCTATGCAATTGGTCCTCACCCTCGCGGTGGTCAGCGGCTGGATCAGCGCCCGCGCGTTCCAACATGGCCACCTCTCACCGGCATGGTTCATCCCGGCGGTGGGCAATGTGATCGTGGCCATAGCGGGGGTGCCTTTGGGCTACCCGGAAATAAGTTGGTTCTTCACCAGCGTCGGCCTCATCTTCTGGATTGTCCTGCTCACGCTTGTGATGAACCGGTTGATCTTTCACGACCCCCTGCCAGAGCGCCTGCAACCCTCGCTGGTCATCCTGATCGCCCCGCCGTCGGTAGGATTTCTCGCTTGGGTGGAACTGGTGGGCGGCGTCGATCCCTTTGCCCGCGTGCTGCTCAATTGCGCCTATCTCTTTACGCTTATTGTCGCGGTGCAACTCCCCAAGCTCTTGAAGTTGCAGTTTTCCTTGGCCTTCTGGGCGCTCAGTTTTCCCATGGCAGGCGTCACCATCGCCAGCTTCACCTATGCAAACGCTGTCGGCTCTCCGGGACACCGCCTGATCGGTCTTGCCCTTCTCATGGCCCTCTGCGTGATCATCGCTGGCCTTCTGTGGCGCACGCTCAAAGCCCTGCGCGCCGGCGTGATCTTTCAACCCGATTGAACGGCTGGGCCAAGCACCCACCCGTTCCTCTGCAGTCATATCCTCGGGTTAAAGCTCACCCGGTTGCCTGCGCCGTGATCCACGCGAGCACGACATAGCGCCCGGTCTTGGCCAGAGTAACGAGTAGCACGAAGAGCCAGATCGGTGTGCGCATGACCCCGGCGATCACCGTAAATGCGTCACCCAAGGGGGCCCAACTGAGCAGCAGCGTCCAGACGCCCCATCGCGCGTACCAGCCCTGCGCGCGCGCCATCTGCGCGTCATTTGCCGGAAACCAGCGCCGATGTCTAAACCGCTCGATACCTCGGCCCATGACATAATTGACCACGGCCCCAAGCGTATTGCCAATGCTGGCCACAACGATAAGCCACTTGAGTGATACCGTGCCAGCCAGTTGCAGCCCGACAAACACCACTTCGGATTGAAAGGGCAGGATGGTTGCCGCGCCAAAGGCTGCCAGGAACAACCCGGCCAATTGCGCGAAAACGCCCGGATCCATCACGCTCATGCGCGACAGGTCCGGGCTGTACTGAAAGGCCTGCTCGGGAGATCACTCCTGTTCGGCATAGGCCTCTTGTCGGTCACTCGGAACATCACGCGGCGGGCGGCCGATGACATCCTTGAGATCCGCCAATTCGATGAAATTATCCGCCTGGCGGCGCAATTCATCCGAGATCATCGGCGGTTGGCTGCGGATGGTCGACACGACCGAAACGCGCACGCCCTGACGCTGAAGACTCTCGACCAGAGGGCGAAAATCGCCATCGCCCGAGAAGAGCACGATATGATCGACGCGCGGCGCGAGTTCCATCGCATCCACGGTCAGTTCGATATCCATATTGCCCTTGACCTTGCGGCGTCCTTGGCTGTCGGTATATTCCTTGGCCGGTTTGGTGACCATGGAATAGCCGTTGTAATGCAACCAATCGACCAAAGGCCGGATTGGCGAATACTCGTCATTCTCAAGCAGGGCGGTATAGTAAAAGGCGCGCAGCAATTTGCCGCGACGCATGAACTCGGATCTCAGCAACTTGTAATCAATGTCAAACCCAAGCGCCTTGCCAGCCGCGTAAAGGTTTGAGCCATCAATGAACAAGGCCAAACGCTCGTCCTTGTAAAACATCTTAAATGTCCTTCCGAATGGTCATGTCATGCCTGGGAGTGGTGAGTGGTGTGAGTGATGAAGGCAGAACAAGTAACTCGATGAATTAGGGGTTTCGAATTCTGCATGCAAGTGCATGTTACATCCTGAAAGGATATGAGTCTGATGACGTTAGATCAACACTGCTTGATCGCCATGGGTGGAAACTTGCCGTTCGGCGAGGTGAGCCCCGACGTTACCCTGTCGGACGCGCTTGCGCTCTTGCGCGAGAACGGGGCTGAAATCCTCGCGGTCAGCCGCTATTTTCGCACCCGTGCCTTCCCTGCGGGGGCGGGGCCGGATTTCGTCAATGCGGCGGCAGTCCTGCGCTACCCCGGCCCCGCCGAGACCGTGCTGGCCCTCTTGCACCGGGTCGAGGCGGCGTTTGGGCGGAGACGGGACACCCGGTGGGGACAGCGTACGCTTGACCTTGACCTGATCGCCATCGGACCGCAAATCCTGCCGGACTGGGCCGGATTCGAGGCGTGGCGCGGTCTCTCGCTCGAGGCGCAGCAGACGCGAGCACCCGACCATCTGATCCTGCCACATCCGCGCGTTCACGAGCGCGCGTTTGTGCTGGTGCCGTTGGCGGATGTGGCCCCGGATTGGGTGCATCCGGTCTTGGGGCGCACGGTACGGCAGATGTTGGACGACCTGCCGCAAGCCCAGCGGGATGAGGTGAAAGTGCTTTGATTCTCTGCTTGTAAATCCCGGCTTGACAGCCTAAATACAAGGCTTCTTAAAATCTGCCCCTAACCCTTCCGGAGGTCGTATGGCCCGCGTTACCACAGAAGATTGCGTTGACAAGGTTCCGAACCGTTTTGATCTGGTGATGCTTGCTGCACACCGTGCCCGCGAAATTGCGTCCGGATCGCCGCTGACGGTGGATCGCGACAACGACAAGAACCCGGTCGTGGCGCTTCGCGAAATTGCCGAGGAAACCCAGTCGGCGGACGACCTGCGTGAGCGTCTGATCGAATCGAATCAGACCCAGATTGAGGTGGATGAACCGGAAGAGGATTCCATGGCCCTCTTGATGGGTGGCGACGTGGACAAGCCCGACACCGACGACATGTCGGAGGAAAAGCTGCTGCGCGCCCTAATGGAAGCACAGGGTCAGGGCTGAGCCTCGACCCTCGTTGCCCGCTCAGCCAAGGCGCATAGCAGATGATCGCCGTTGACGACCTGATCACGCTGGTGCGCCATTACAATCCCCGCACAGACGAGGCTCTCATTCGCGCGGCCTATGATTTTGGCCGCGCGATGCATGAGGGGCAATTTCGTCACTCGGGCGAGCCCTATTTCACCCATCCTGTTGCCGTGGCTGCGATCCTGACTGAGCAACGGCTGGATGATGCGACGATCATCACCGCTCTTTTGCATGACACAATCGAGGACACCAAAGCGTCCTATCAGATTGTCGCAGACAAGTTTGGTCGTGAAGTGGCCGATCTCGTGGATGGCGTCACCAAGCTGACCAATCTGCAACTCTCGAGTTCCGAGACCAAACAGGCCGAGAATTTCCGCAAGCTGTTCATGGCGATGTCCAAGGATTTGCGGGTCATTCTGGTCAAACTCGCCGACCGCCTGCACAACATGCGCACAATCAAGGCCATGCGCCCGGACAAACAGGCGCAAAAGGCGCGCGAGACCATGGATATCTATGGGCCGCTGGCGGGCCGCATGGGTATGCAGTGGATGCGCGAAGAACTGGAAGATCTGGCGTTTCGGGTGCTAAACCCCGAGGCCCGGGCCAGCATCATCCGCCGCTTCATTACCCTGCAACGCGAAACCGGCGATGTGGTCGAACGGATCACCAGCGATATGCGGCACGAGTTGGACAAGGCCGGGATCATGGCCGATGTCTTTGGCCGTGCCAAGAAACCTTATTCGATCTGGCGCAAGATGCAGGAAAAGGAGATGGGCTTTTCACGCCTGTCGGATATCTATGGCTTTCGCGTGATCACCCGCTCCGAGAATGACTGTTACCGCGCTCTGGGGGCAATCCATCAGCGGTGGCGTGCCGTGCCGGGGCGGTTCAAGGATTACATCAGCCAGCCAAAATCCAACGGCTATCGCAGCATTCACACCACTGTGTCGGGCCGCGATGGCAAGCGGGTCGAGGTGCAGATTCGCACGCAGGCAATGCATGACGTGGCCGAAACGGGCGTGGCCGCGCATTGGTCCTATCGCGACGGGGTGCGCTCCGAGAACCCATTTGCCGTAGATCCCGCCAAGTGGATTTCCTCCGTCAGCGAACAGTTCGACGCCGAAGAGGATCACGAGGATTTTCTCGAGGCGGTCAAGCTCGAGATGTATGCGGATCAGGTGTTTTGTTTCACGCCCAAAGGCGATGTGATCAAGTTGCCGCGCGGGGCGACACCGATTGATTTTGCCTATGCCATTCATACACGGATCGGCCATGCCTGCGTTGGGGCCAAGGTGGACGGCATGCGCGTGCCGCTCTGGACGCGGATCAAGAACGGCCAATCGGTCGAGGTGATTACCGCTGACGGGCAGACGCCGCAAGCCACTTGGCTTGACATTGCCACCACCGGCAAGGCGCGCGCTGCCATCCGCCGCGCCCTGCGCGAACTGGACCGCGACCGCTATATCAAACTCGGGCGGGAATTGGCGCGCTCGGCCTTTGAGCATGTCGGCAAAAAGGCAACCGACAAGGCACTCGAAGCCGCCGCGCGCACGCTGCGCCTGAAAAACGCCGATGAGGTGCGCGCGCGATTGGGCAGCGCCGAATTGACTGCGCATCAGGTGCTGAACGCCGTTTACCCGGATCTGGTGCCTGAGGCGGGGAATGAGGTGACGCGTGACCGCGCGGTGATCGGCCTTGGGGCGGATCAGAGCTTTGAGCGGGCGCGCTGTTGCCAGCCTTTGCCGGGCGAGCGGATTGTCGGCATCACCTATCGCGGGCGCGGTGTGGTGATTCATGCCATCGACTGCGAGACCCTGTCGCAATATGACCAACAGCCGGATCGTTGGATGGACCTGCATTGGCACACCGGTACGCATCCGGCAGCCTATGACGTGACACTTGACCTCACCATTGGCAACGATGCCGGGGTGCTGGGGCGGATTTGCACCTTGATCGGCGAGCAGAAGGCCAATATCTCGGATCTGACATTCGTTGACCGGAAACCGGATTTCTATCGTCTATTGATTGATGTCGAGTTGCGCGATGCCGAGCATTTGCACGGCGTGCTCTCGGCGCTAGATGCGGAAAGCGATGTCGCCGCAGTAGAGCGCTATCGAGATCCGTCCCGCGTGGGGGCGGGCTGAGCCATTAACCCTAGGAGCCGCACAAGTGGTTTTCAAACGTCGTGACAGACGCCCCTTGTGGAAGGTGATAGCCGATTTTTTCTGGCCCAAAGGCGGGTGGGCGCGCGCATTTACCTATGTCAAACACCGGCTGCACCGCCTGCCTGATCCACCCGAGCGTATCGCTCGCGGAATATTTGCCGGGGTTTTCACCACGTTCACGCCGTTCTACGGTCTGCACTTCATTGTCGCGGGCACGATTGCTCTCATTCTGCGCGGCAATATCCCTGCGGCCTTGTTGGGCACGTTCTTTGGCAATCCGCTGACCTATGTGCCGATTGGGGTGATTTCGCTTCAGACGGGGCACGCGATCCTTGGTCGCACCACGCTGGCAGAGGATGAAATCAGCCGCTCGCTCGGGGGCAAGTTTCTCGATGCGGGCGATGACCTCAAGAACAACTTTCTTGCCATCTTCATGGATCACACGGCAGATTGGCATAACCTGAAAGTATTCTATGACGAGGTGTTCTTGCCGTATTTGGTGGGGGGCATCGTGCCGGGAATCGTGACGGCGCTTGCGGCCTATTACATCAGCCTGCCTGTGATCACCGCCTATCAGCACCGACGCAAGGGCGTCCTAAAGGCAAAATGGACAGCGATGAAGGAAAAAAAGATCGCCAAGGAAAAACAGGCGCACAAGGCTGACGAGGCGCGAAAACCAGACTAGGTTATGCCTCGAGTCGCGGATCAATCACGGGAGAGGCCGATGTCGGCAGGAAAGAAGCTACGCCTTGGCGTCAATATCGACCATGTGGCCACAGTGCGCAATGCACGTGGCGGGGCCTATCCTGATCCTTTGCGCGCCGCGAAATTGGCCGAAGAGGCCGGGGCGGATGGCATCACCGCGCATCTGCGCGAGGACCGGCGGCATATCTCGGACGCAGACATTGATGGGTTGATGGAGGTGCTGACGGTGCCGCTCAACTTTGAGATGGCGGCGACCGAGGAGATGCAGCGTATCGCCCTGCGGCATAAGCCACATGCGGTGTGCATCGTGCCGGAAAAACGCGAGGAGCGCACGACCGAAGGCGGGCTGGAAGTGGCACGCGAGGAAAACCGGCTGGCGCATTACTTAGCACCATTGCGTGCGGCAGGTTGCCGGGTGTCGATCTTTATTGCTGCCGACAAACGCCAGATTGACGCCGCGCACCGGATCGGGGCTGAGGTGATCGAATTGCACACCGGCGCCTATTGCGACGCCCATGCCGAGGGGCATTTTGAGGCCCGAGACCGTGAGTTGGAGGGGCTGCGCGAAATGTCGGCCTATGCCCATTCGCTGGGGCTTGAGGTGCATGCGGGGCATGGTTTGAACTATGAAACCGTGAAGCCGGTCGCAGCCTTTCCCGAGGTGATGGAGCTCAACATCGGGCATTTCCTGATTGGCGAGGCGATTTTTCGCGGATTGCAACCGGCGATTTCCGAAATGCGGCGACTGATGGACGAGGCGCGCGATGGCTGATCCGCTGGGATTTCTCTCCGCAGCGCTTGCCTTTACCGTCATCGCGGCCTCTCCGGGGCCAGCCAATCTTGCGGCGGCAAGTGTGGCGATGGCTGCGGGTCGGGCCAAGGGCATGCGGTTTGCGCTTGGTCTGGGACTCGGTCTCTTTTTCTGGGGGGTGCTGGCCGCGATGGGGCTTGGGGCCGTCCTCCAATCTAGCGGATGGGCGTTGAGTATCCTCAAAATTCTGGGCGCGGGCTATCTTTTCTGGTTGGCCCTGCACTCCTTGCGGGCCGCGCGGCTTGGAAACAGCACGATGGCTGTCCGCGCCGCACCGCGCCGCCTGTTCTGGTCTGGTCTGATGCTGAACCTCTCGAACCCAAAGGCTGTCTTTGCCTGGATGGCGACGCTGTCACTGGGGATTGGCGGCAGCGGGCAGGAGTTTCTGCCGCTCATGCTGCTCTGTGGTCTGATCGGGTTGATCAATTACGTTGTTTGGGTCGCGCTCTTTTCAACCGGGGTGATGATGCGGGGCTATCTGCGCGCGCGCCGGTGGATTGACGCGACGGTCGGCCTGTTGCTTGGCGCGGCGGGTGTGTCGCTGCTTCGGTCGTCGGCCTCTCAATGAGGCAAGGTTGATGTTTCGCGTCATAGCCCTGCTATGCGTCGCCGCCCTCGCGCTCTGGCAGCTAGAAGGGCAGCGGCGCGGGGTGGAAATCACCAGCTTTACGGTCTCTGACACGCCGGTGACGCGTTATGCGCAGCCCGGTGCTGACGGGCCGGTGGTTGTCGTGGCGCATGGCTTTGCCGGGTCGCGGCAGATGATGCAGGCCTATAGCCTTGATCTGGCGCGGGCGGGATACCGGGTCTGGGCGTTTGATTTCGAAGGGCATGGGCGCAACCGCGTGCCGATGTCAGGCGATGTGACGCGCATCGACGGCACGACGCAACTTCTGGTTGAGCAAACGCGCCGCGTGGTCGAGGCGGCGGTGGCGCAAGACGGCTACCCAGGCGAGGTCGCGCTCTTGGGACATTCCATGGCGACCGATATCATCATCCGCACCGCGCTTGAGGAGGACCGGGTTGGGCCGGTGGTGGCGATATCTGCGTTTTCTCAGGCGGTGACGGCCATCGCGCCGGATAACCTCTTGCTGATCAGCGGCGCGTGGGAGGCGGGCCTGCGCGGTTTTGCCCGGCAGGCGGTGGCGATGGTGGACCCAGAGGCGGGCGAAGGCCAGACCGCACGCGCAGGGGATGTGACCCGACGCGCGGTTGTGGCCCCCTTGGCCGAGCATGTGGCGGTGCTGCATAGCCGTGTGGGGCGCGCTGAGGCGATTGACTGGCTCGATACAGCCTATGGGCGCGAGAGTGATGTCGCGGTGCGGGCCACGGGCCCATGGATCATGGTCTTGATGGGGGCGATAGTGGCTCTGGCTTGGCCGTTATCGCGGCGCATGCCGCAGCACGCGCCGCCTGTTCCGACCACGCTCTCGATGCGGCAGTTCGCTCTCGTGGTTGGCGTGCCAGCCCTTCTTGCGCCGCTCTTGGCGGTGCAGGTGGAAACACGGCTGCTGCCGGTGTTGGTGGCGGATTATCTAGTCCTGCACCTGGTGCTCTACGGGGTTTGCCAACTTGCGCTCCTTTGGGGATTTGGGCTGCGTCCTGACCGGCTGCGGCCCGTGGCGGTGCTGGCGCTGCCGGTCTGGGGCCTTGGCGTCTTTGGCTTTTTTCTGCATCGCTATAGCGCGAATTTCTGGCCCACACCTGAGCGGTTGACAATCATCGTGGCACTCAGCCTCGGGGCGCTGCCGTTCATGCTGGCGGATGCGGTGCTGACGCGCGGCGCGCCGCTCTGGCAGAGGTTGGGCGCGCGGTTGATGTTTATACTCTCGCTGGGTCTGGCCATCCTGCTCGACACCGAGCGGTTGTTCTTTCTTGCGATGATTGCGCCGGTGATCCTCCTCTTTTTCCTGATATTCGGGCTGATGGGCCGTTGGGTGGCGGCGCGGGCGGGGGGGACGAGCGCAGGTGTGGCTCTTGGTCTCATCCTCGCATGGGCGCTTGGGGTAAGTTTTCCGCTCTTTGCACCGGGGGTGACGGGATGATCTTGGGGATTGGCACGGATCTGGCGAATATCGAGCGGATCGCACGCACGCTCGAGCGGTTTGGTGACCGGTTCCGCAACCGGGTCTTCACGCCCGTAGAACAGGCCAAGGCCGAGCGCCGCGCCGACGTGGCAGGCACCTATGCCAAGCGGTGGGCAGCCAAGGAAGCCTGTTCCAAGGCGCTTGGCACCGGACTACGCATGGGCATCGCGTGGAAGGATATGGCGGTCACCAACCTGCCCACGGGTCAGCCGGTGATGCAGGTTTCGGGCTGGGCCGCGACACGTCTGGCCGAGATGACGCCGCCGGGACATGAGGCCATCATCCATGTGACATTGACCGACGATCACCCTTGGGCGCAAGCCTTTGTGGTGATCGAGGCGCGGCCCGTTGAACGGTCTGCTTGACACCTTGGCCCCGGCCCCGCATGTAGCGCCGGAGAGATAGCGGAGGACGCCAAATGGCCGCCACAGGCAAGACATCGAGCTCTATCTGGGAAACCGTCAAGACGGTGTTCTGGGCCCTTGTGATCGCGGGGCTGTTCCGCACGCTTTTCTTTCAGCCGTTCTGGATTCCCTCAGGGTCGATGAAGGACACGCTGCTGATCGGTGACTTCCTCTTTGTCAACAAGATGGCCTATGGCTATTCCTACGCCTCCTGCCCCTCGATCCGCTTCGCGGGGCTGAATATTGATGCACAGGATATCTGTGGTTTCATTGACGGTGATAACAGCCGTGTCTTTGGGTCAGAGCCCGAACGCGGTGATATAATCGTATTCCGCCAGCCGACGGATGGCACCGATTTCATCAAGCGGGTCATTGGCCTGCCAGGGGATCGCATTCAAATGAAGGATGGCGTGCTGCATATCAACGAGACCGCCGTCGGGCTGGAACCGGCCGGTGATTTCGTTGAAGAATTCGCTCGCCAAGGGCCAATGGGGATCCGTCCGCGCTGCGAGAATGGCGTGGTGGGGGAAGGGGCCGATTGCATCAAATCGCGTCAGATCGAGACTTTGCCAAATGGCCGATCGCATGCGATCCTCAATATCGGCGATCAGCGGGCGGATAACACGGGCGTCTTTACCGTTCCGGCCGGGCACTACTTCTTCATGGGCGACAACCGCGACAATTCCACGGATTCACGCTTTCCGCAGGCGGTGGGCGGCGTGGGCTTTGTCCCCTACGAGAACCTGATCGGGCGGGCCAATCGGGTGGTGTTCTCATCGGCAGGCCGTTCCATGTTGGCGTTTTGGACTTGGCGCAGCGACCGCTTCTTCAAGAGGTTGGATTGAAGCTTTCGGCCGAGATAAAGGCGTTTCAGACGCGGCTTGGGCATGAGTTCACGGCGACTGAACTTCTCATTCGGGCGCTGACCCATTCGTCGATGGTCACGCCCAACCGTGATGACAATCAGAGGCTGGAGTTTTTGGGCGACCGCGTGCTTGGGCTGGTGATGTCCGAGGCGCTGCTGTCGCAGGACAAAGGCGCGACCGAAGGGCAGCTTGCGCCGCGCTTCAATGCGCTGGTGCGCAAGGAGGCCTGCGCCGATGTGGCGCGCGAGATCGACCTTGGTGCGGTGCTCAAGCTCGGGCGCTCCGAAATGCTTTCTGGCGGGCGGCGCAAAGAGGCGCTCTTGGGTGATGCGATGGAGGCGGTGATTGCCGCGATCTATCTCGACGCCGGATTTGACGCGGCGCGCGCGGTTGTTCTCCGGCTCTGGGGGGCGCGGATCGGCGAAGTCAAGGACGACGCGCGCGACGCAAAGACAGCACTTCAGGAGTGGGCGCAAGCGCGGGGGCTTCCGCCACCCGACTACATTGAGCTGCGCCGAAAGGGACCGGATCACGCGCCGGTTTTCACTATTTCTGCCCAGTTGAGGAGCGGCGAAAGCGCCGAGGCGACGGCTGGCTCCAAGCGGCAGGCAGAGCAAACGGCAGCCAAGGCGCTCTTGGCCCGGCTGCAGACCGATTGAAACCCCGCGCGGGGCTGCGATCTCGGCATCCGCAAAAAACCGCGCCGAGATCAGCTGGGGACGTGTCGCACAGCGCGGAATCTACCCCAAATCCCGCAAGACGACGCGTTTGCCGATGGCCTCACCTGATGGTCATGAATGAGGCTGTGGTCACACCTTTGTTTCCTTTGGCTGTGGGAACTGACGCTCGGCTCTGGTCGCGGCGCGGCAAATCGGCTAGAGCCTGTCAATCACAACAGTCGAGACCCATCCCATGACCACGCGCGCCGGCTTTATTGCCCTGATCGGAGAGCCCAATGCGGGCAAATCCACCCTGCTCAATCGCATGGTGGGGGCCAAGGTCAGCATCGTCACCCACAAGGTACAGACCACGCGCGCGCGCATTCGTGGCGTGGCGATGGAGGGGCAGAGCCAGCTGGTGTTCGTCGACACACCGGGCCTGTTTCAGCCACGCCGCAGGCTGGATCGGGCGATGGTCGCCGCCGCCTGGGGGGGCGCGGCGGATGCCGATGTGGTAATCCTGCTGATTGAGGCGCATCGCGGCGTGACCGAAGGTGTGGAGCGCATCTTGGAAGGGTTGAGCGGCATCGCCAAGGGCCGCAAGGTGGCACTCGCCATCAACAAGATCGACCGCGTGCAAGCGCAGGTGCTGCTGGCGCTGACAAAGGACATGAACGAGCGCTTTGCCTTTGAAAAGACGTTCCTTATTTCCGCTGAGAAAGGCCACGGGGTGGACGATCTGCGGCAGTGGCTGGCGGGTGAAGTGCCCGAGGGGCCGTGGCTCTATCCTGAGGATCAGATCGCCGATCTGCCGATGCGGATGATCGCCGCCGAGATGACGCGCGAAAAGTTGACGCTGCGGCTGCATCAGGAATTGCCCTATCAATTGACAGTCGAGACCGATCACTGGGAAGAGCGCAAGGATGGGTCCGCCCGGATTGATCAGGTGGTCTATGTGATGCGTGACGGGCACAAGGGCATCGTTCTGGGCAACAAGGGCGAGACGATCAAGGCTGTCTCCAAGGCGGCACGTGAGGAGTTGGAGGAATTCCTTGGCCGCCGCATTCATCTCTTCCTACAGGTCAAGGTTCGCGAGAACTGGCAGGAAGAATCCGAGCGCTATTCCGAAATGGGGCTGGATTTCAAGGACGGAAACTAGGCGTATGTTTCTGCTTTTCTTGGATAAAATACTCAAATCCAACCGCGCAGCAGGGGCGGAAACCGAGGGCGCATGGCCCGGCTGACCGCGCGCTTCTGGGTTGATGCCTATCTGGCACGGCTCAGATTGGCGGAGATTCCCGCCTTTGTGGTGGCGCATGGCGATGACACCGGCGGCGCAGTTCTGGTCAAGCTCAACACGCTGAACGGTCAGGCGCGGGTCTGGCAGCGGTCGTTTGACCTGATGAGCGGCGCGCGGGTTTGGGTTGTGTTGGCCGAGGGGGACGAGGCTGGTGTCGATGCCGCAATTCGCCGGCAGCGGGGCTATGATCCCGACCTCTGGGTGATCGAGGTGGAGGACCGGGAGGGTCGTCACCTGCTTGATCAAGACGGGCTGGAGGCGTGAGAGACCGATGGATTGGCGCGATCAGGGTATCCTTCTGAGCAGCCGCCGCCACGGGGAAAGTGCTGTAATCATTGAAGTTTTCACGCCAGAGCGCGGGCGTCACGCAGGCGTTGTGCGCGGTGGTGCATCGCGCAAAATGGCCCCGATCCTGCAACCCGGCGCGCAGCTTGATCTGGAATGGCGGGCGCGGTTGGAGGATCATATCGGCACTTTTAGGGTGGAACCTGTTCGGTCACGGGCGGGGGTTTTGGGGAATCCGCTGACCTTGGCGGGGTTGAATGCCGTTTGTGCGCTGTTGCTCTTTGCCCTGCCCGAGCGCGAAGCGCATGGTGCACTCTATGAGCGCACAGAGACTCTGCTCGATCTTCTGGCCGAATCCGAGGTCTGGCCCCTAGCCTATCTGCATTGGGAACTGGCGCTATTGGAGGATCTGGGATTTGGTCTGGACCTGAGCACCTGTGCGGTGATGGGGGAAAAGGCGAATGATCTCAGTTACATATCACCAAGGACCGGGCGTGCGGTGTCGCGGGCTGGGGCGGGGGAATGGGTGGACAAGCTCTTGCCATTGCCGCCCTGTCTGATGGGACATGGGCCCGCACCGGATGCCGAAATCCTGCAAGGCTTGACGGTCACGGGCCATTTTTTGCGCACCCATCTGGCACCGCAGATGGGAAACAAGCCGCTGCCCGAGGCGCGCGAGAGGTTCGTCGCGCGCATGGCGGCGCGGGTCAATCGGGGCTGAGGCGCCTGTAAGCTCTGTAAGATTTCGGCCGAGTTTTGTAAGGTCTTCTGGATCAGAGCAGCATGACGCCACGCCGGATCAGGTTGAGCCCGGCAATCAGCAGTACCCAGAGGGTGATCTTGCGAAAGGTCGCCTGATCGAATCGGTCTTGAAGGCGAAAGCCGATCCAGATTCCGAAGAGCGCCGGGGCGACCATCGCCAGAGAGAGAGGCACCGTTTCGGCGCGCAAGACGCCCGATCCGATATGCGAGCCAAGCAGCACCAGCGCACCCAAACCATAGATCACGCCCTGCACCCGCATCTGGTCGGTTTTCTCGGTGCCGCGCGCGATCAGCATGGCGACGGTGGGCGGCCCCCAGATCCCCGAGAGGCCGCCGAAAAGACCGGCAAGCGCCCCCATGCCCGCCTCGCCCTTGATCCCCGGCTCCGGCGGCAGACGCAATCCGCGTCCCATGAGCGTGGAGACCGCATAAAGCGTGATCAGTGGGCCGATGAAGAGCAACATCGCAGAGGGCGGCAGCACCGGCACCAGCTGTGCCGCAAAGACCATAATCACGCCACCTGCAATCAGGAACACCCGGAAATGTGTGATCGAGGCGAGGGCGGCGAGAGCACCTTGGCGCAGCGCCTGCCAGAGATTTGTGGCCAGCGTCGGCAGGATCAACCCTGCCAGCGCCAGTTCGGGGGGCATCATCGTGCTGAGACCCGCGATCATCACCGTGGGCATGGCAAAGCCCACCACCCCCTTGACCATCCCGGCGCAGACCGCCACGGTAAAGGCCATGGCCCAACCCCAGATTGGGTCTATGTCGAAAAACGCTTCCATGGGACCGTCTTAGGGTATTTCCGGAATCGCGCGAAACAGGGAAATGTTGCGGCGTGCGGGATTGAAGGCATTTTTGGCAACACGCAGGGACAGGTGCCGTCTGAAACCAGGCGCTGTGGGGCATAGCGCCGCAGTGCAGTATTTCAACACGCAATTTTAGAACAAAACCCTGCGACAAAAAGCATAATAGTTGCGCTGCACCTGCATAATAGATAAAAGGCACCAGATCAGGAAAAGGATACGATTCATGGCACATGACGGACAGGATCTTGCGATGGCACAGCCGATTATTCTGGGCGACCTTCTGGCCTTGACCAGTGTGGCACTTGCCCCGACCGAAGCCTTGCTGGAGCGGGCCACTGACGCCGTGCGCGCGCTTGTCACTGTCGAGGGGCGCGTGTCGGGGGCAGCCATCGAGGCGCATCAGACCGCAGCTCATGGGCTGGCGTGGTTGGCCACCTATGTCGAGGCGCTGCGGCAAATGCAGGCCTGGGCCACGCGGCTGGAGGAAAAGGATCAGTTTGGCGAGGTTGAGCAACTGATCCTGCAAATCGCATTCGGAGAATATCTGAGCCAGATCGCAGGCGGCATCCAGATGAACCAAGGCGAGATGGTGCGGTTTCAGGATCTGGGCCTGAGCCCCGACGATGCACATCTGATGATGGACCCCGCCGCCACAATGCTGATGCAGGCGGGCAATACCCAAGCCGCGCGCAGCCGGTTGGTGGATTTGATGCAGGAGCGGTCCGCCGAGATCACGGTGGGGCGGACAGGGCTGGATGATGAGCTGGAAATGATCCGCGAGCAGTTCCGGCGGTTTTCGGTCGAGAAGGTCGAGCCCTATGCGCATGACTGGCATCTCAAGGATGAGCTTATCCCGATGGAGATCATCGAGGAATTGGCGGAAATGGGCGTCTTTGGCCTGACCATTCCCGAGGAATTCGGTGGTTTTGGGTTGAGCAAGGCGTCGATGGTTGTGGTCTCGGAAGAGTTGAGCCGGGGCTATATCGGGGTTGGCTCTCTGGGCACCCGCTCAGAGATTGCCGCCGAGTTGATCCTCTGCGGTGGCACCGAGGATCAGAAGGCGCAGTGGTTGCCCAAGCTGGCCAGCGCCGAGATCCTGCCGACGGCGGTCTTTACCGAGCCCAACACCGGATCGGATCTGGGCAGTCTGCGCACCCGCGCTGTCAAGGACGAGGCTGGCGACTGGAAAGTCACGGGCAACAAGACATGGATCACCCATGCTGCGCGCACCCATGTGATGACGCTCTTGGCGCGCACAGTGCCCGACACCACCGATCACCGGGGGCTGTCGATGTTTCTGGCCGAGAAAACCCCCGGCACCGATGACGCACCATTCCCGACCCCCGGCATGACCGGCGGCGAGATCGAGGTTCTGGGCTATCGTGGCATGAAGGAATACGAACTGGGCTTCGATAATTTTCACATCAAGGGCGAGAACCTGTTGGGCGGTGAAGAAGGCAAGGGCTTCAAGCAGTTGATGGAGACCTTTGAGTCTGCTCGCATTCAGACCGCCGCCCGCGCCGTGGGCGTCGCGCAATCCGCTCTCGATGTGGCGATGAAATATGCGCAGGACCGCAAGCAGTTTGGCCGCGCGTTGATCGAGTTTCCGCGTGTGTCGGGCAAGCTGGCGATGATGGCGGTCGAGATCATGGTGGCGCGGCAATTGACCTATTTCTCGGCTTGGGAAAAGGATCACGGGCGGCGCTGTGACCTTGAGGCGGGGATGGCCAAGCTCTTGGGGGCGCGGGTGGCCTGGGCTGCGGCGGATAACGGATTGCAGATCCATGGCGGCAACGGTTTTGCGCTGGAGTACACCATCAGCCGGATTCTCTGTGACGCGCGCATTCTCAATATTTTCGAGGGCGCGGCCGAGATTCAGGCGCAGGTGATCGCGCGTCGGCTGCTGGGGTAACTGGGGCGAATGAGGCGGCGGCGGACACCCCGCAATTTCCCGCCTCACCCTTTACCTGCCGCCTCCCCTGCCTTACCTCTAGACCCAAGCAGGAGACGCGCGATGACCAAGCCCCCCCTCACCCTCTACCTCGCCGCGCCGCGCGGCTTTTGCGCCGGTGTGGACCGCGCCATCAAGATCGTCGAAATGGCGCTGACGAAATGGGGGGCGCCGGTCTATGTGCGCCATGAGATCGTGCATAACAAATACGTGGTCGATGACCTGCGCGCGAAGGGGGCGGTGTTCGTCGAGGAATTGGATGAGTGCCCTACCGACCGACCGGTGATCTTTTCCGCCCATGGCGTGCCGAAATCGGTCCCGTCGGAGGCCGCAGCGCGCCAGATGCTCTATGTCGATGCCACCTGCCCGCTGGTCAGCAAGGTGCATATCGAGGCAGAGCGGCACCATGAGAACGGGCTGCAAATTGTGATGATCGGCCATGCCGGGCACCCCGAAACGGTGGGCACCATGGGGCAATTGCCGACAGGCGAGGTGCTCTTGGTCGAGACCCCCGCCGATGTCGCCACGCTTGCGGTGCGCGACGCGGCCCGCCTTGCCTTTGTCACTCAAACCACCCTCTCGGTCGATGACACTGCCGAGGTGGTCGCGGCGCTTCAGGCGCGGTTCCCGGCGATTGTCGGACCGCATAAGGAAGACATCTGTTACGCCACCACCAACCGCCAAGAGGCGGTCAAGGCCATGGCGGAACGGGCCGAGGCGATGCTGGTCGTGGGTGCGCCCAATTCGTCGAATTCCAAACGTCTGGTCGAGGTCGGCGCGCGGGCGGGCTGCAGTTACTCCCAGCTGGTGCAACGCGCCACTGACATCGACTGGCGCGCGCTGGACGGTATTGCCTCTATCGGCATTACCGCTGGGGCCTCTGCGCCGGAAGTGTTGGTCAACGAGGTGATCGACGCCTTCCACGCCCGCTATGACGTCACCGTCGAACAGGTCGAAACCGCGCAGGAAACGGTTGAGTTCAAGGTGCCGAGGGTGCTGCGGGAGAAGGTGTGAGGGGGATTGGCGACCGTGTCGGATGGCCGCTTTGAGCCCTGAGTGACCGACGCTGCATCCGCAATGAATGGCGACCTTTCGGAGCAGACAGAGGTATTTGCGCAAGAATCGGGTCGGTCAGCAGCCTCAATCTTACTAAGCATCTCCCAGTCCTCAACATATGGAGATGGGAATGCTTCTCAACGGAAAGACAATTATCATCACTGGCGCGAGCAGTGGCATTGGAGCCGCCGCCGCCAGAATTTTCGCAGCTGAAGGAGCGAAACTGGTTCTCGGAGCGCGCCGCGCAGAACTGCTTGAGAAAATCACAGAGGACATTTCTGCCAACGGTGGCGAGGCGGCTTTCCTCGCGGGGAACGTCGAGGATGGGGGCTACGCCGAAGAGTTGGTGGCGCTTGCCGAGTCGCGCTTTGGCGGCCTCGACAGCGCTTTCAACAATGCAGGTATCATTGGAGAAATGGGACCGGTCCCCGACATGGCAGACGGCAACTGGCATAAAGTGATGGCGGTAAATCTGAATAGCGGGTTCTATGCGGCCAAGTTCCAGATCCCTGCGATGCGTAAACGCGGTGGTGGTTCAATTGTGTTCACGTCCACATTCGTGGGACACACAATCGGTTTGCCTGGTATGGGGGCCTACGCCGCTTCCAAGGCCGGGCTCATCGGCATGACGCAGGTGCTGGCGGCAGAACACGGGCCTGAAAACATCCGCGTAAACGCGCTCCTCCCGGGAGGTACGATGACGCCCATGGCCGGTGATGACGCGGGGTCTCATGAAGTCGTGCGCGGTTTCCACGCGCTCAAGCGCATGGCAGAGCCGTCCGAAATCGCCAACGCAGCTTTGTTCTTGCTTTCTGATCACGCGTCTTTCGTGACAGGCAGCGCCATGATCGTCGATGGGGGAAACTCCATAAATAAACTGTAGAACAATAAACCGGACACAGGCATACAATCAGCCAGTGTTCGGTTTGTCCGCACATCAGACACACACCACCGCACCAACCAATAGCCCAAATTCGTGTTCCCCGCGCCACCACAGTATCTCGGTCGAGGTGATCGAAACCGCGCAGAAAACGGTTGAGTTCAAGGTGCCGAGAGTGCTGCGGGAGAAGGTGTGAGGGGGATTGGCGACCGTGTCGGATGGCCGATTTGAGCCCAGAACGACCGATGCTGCAGTGTGCATGAATGGCCGGTCATCTAATAAATGATTATCAGAACAACCACATAATAGACAGATTTTGCTGCCTTAATGCATGTATTGGTTTGAGAGGAAGTACATGAATACTGTTCTTTATTATGCCGTTGTCATCGCCGCTTTCTTTGCCATTGTTCACCTATTGGATAGGTTTGTCTGGCAACCAAAGCGAAGGAAGGAAGCAGAGGCGGCACCTCGTATCACCCTTGCCGAAGCCCAGTCATTTTGGAACGACATTGAGAAAAGCGCTTTGCCTATTGCCAAAGCAATTGTTCAGAATCGGCCTCCACTCACGCCACAAGAAAGCAGGATCGGCGGCGCTCCACTCGCTATAGGGAGCGATGAGAGTTGGCCAAGAAATGCAAACAGTGGCTTCCCAATGACACTCGTTGCTCAAATTAATTTTGCAGAACTACCTCAAATGGGGGAATTCCCAAAACGCGGGATCCTTCAAATTTTTTCATCGTTTGAGATGATTGATGACACAGGTGCGTGCGACCGAATTATTCGATGGGACGCGGATCCACAGACAGATGAACTTCTTAAGATACCGAGTGAAATTCAAAAGAACACACGTCAAACAAAAGACTTTTCCGAAACTGCCAGATGTGTGGGGCTGCCATTGGCGTTTGCAGCCGGTACGGCACCCGGCAATCCTTACAACTGGCCGTTCGAAGCTAACAATCCAACAATTGAAAACAGGCTACCCGAAAACGAAGAGGTCGCTGCAATTCTTGAAGACTGGGAGGACAGGTCGGACCGAATTTTGACTGAGTATGGAGACCATTGGGTCGGTGGTCATCCTAGTTTCGTGCAGATTGACGTGCGCGGAGCAAACCCCGCATGTCGACATCTGGACCGCGTCTTATTTCATCTGGGCTGTGACAATGAAATAAATCTCGGAGACAGCGGTGAGTTGAACGTAATGATCAGTGGCGAAGCGTTGCAAAAAAGGAATTTTCAGAAAGCATACCTAACTTGGGATTGTTGTTAGGTTTTTCGGAGCTTGATGGAGTTCGTTGTGAAACCGGACGTTGGCGCGCGTGTAGCGAAAGCTCGCTTCGTCCCGCACATCAGACACACACCACAGTATCAACCAATAGCCCAAATTCGTGTTCCCCGCGCCACCACAGTATCTCGGTCGAGGTGATCGAAACCGCGCAGGAAACGGTTGAGTTCAAGGTGCCGAGGGTGCTGCGGGAGAAGGTGTGAACTTGGATGGCAGGTGTGAGCTGTCATGTGACGACCCTTGGATCAGCTTGCGTATAACGGCGCGTTTGGCCGTGAACGTAATGAGCTATTGCTGCCGTCCGTCAATGGCTGAGGAGCCGCGCGATCGCTGGGCCGGGGACGAGCGATGCAACGCGGGTATCTGCCGCTTTATGCCCGAAAAATCCGTGCAAATTCAAAGTTTTGCACACCATATCAAAATCGCTAGGCCGCGGGACGGCCCAGCGATCGCGCGGCGGCGCGTACCGCGCCTTTGCTCCGCGCACGTGGCATACGAAAGGCAGCAACAGGCCATTCCAACCTTGAAAACTCTCGGCCATCGGGAAAACCACGCACCGCAACCACACACCAATGACCTCATCAACCGCACGCCACCGCGCCACCCGGTATAAGCCTCATTCGTTATCCCGCAGCCACGCTGGGCGCAGGACGACAATCGTGGGTCGGTCCGGCAGGGTGCGCAAGGAGACTTCAATCTCGCTCACACCGGGACGCGCGATGGCGAAATCCCCCTCCATCCCCGCCAGAAACCGCTCCAGCGTGCTGTCGCCAAACCAATGCATCGGCAAGACAATCGAGGCCTTCACGCGCCTCAGCACGCTCATCATATCCGCGATATTCATCGTGAACCCTCCATCGACCGGTGCCATCACCACATCCATCCGGCCAAGTGCTGCATATTGATCATCCGACGGCTCGTGATGCAGATGGCCCAGATGGGCGATGCAGAGCCCCTCGGCCTCGAACACGAAAATCGAATTGCCCTTGGCCTCGACCCCACCGCCCGAGCGGATGTCGGTCGAGACATTGCGCACGAGGAGCGTGTCCAGATCAAGGTGATGCTCGATCCCCTCGCCATACGCGCCCCACCCTGGCAGAACATGCGGAATCGCCGGATCGGGAAAGGCGGTCCAATGGGTGTCATGGGCATGGTTCATGGTGACGATATCGGGGATCAGATCGGCACTGCCAATAAATCCGGTGAAATCCGTGATCGCATTATACCCGCCCGCCTGAATGAGAAACGAGGCATGGGCGATATAGCGCAGCCGCACGGTATACTCGGGCAAGGGCGCGCGGAAACTGGCCCGGTGCAGATATTCCAGCCCCGGCGTCGCATCGGCCAAGGCGATGCAATGGCTCGGGCGGCGGTCCTGCGCGGTCGCGGGTGCGGCCAGCACCAGGACAAACAAGACAAGTCGGATCATC
>Ga0209345_10001969_pt1 | contig 23600 bp, 19 predicted proteins | sample Cruoilmetagenom7_FD_187294 | JGI IMG/M metagenome (GOLD analysis project Ga0209345, IMG submission 187294) | Oil polluted marine microbial communities from Coal Oil Point, Santa Barbara, California, USA - Sample 7 (SPAdes) (version 2) | ecosystem: Environmental > Aquatic > Marine > Oil seeps ...
ATCTTTGCTATGTTAGCTTCCGCACCACAAGGCTCCCCCGCGTCAAAAAGCGCGGCGGCTTTTCTTGCCATCAATTCTGCTGCTTCAGTTTCTGCATAAGCTCTGGCAATTGGAAATTGAACCCCCTGGTTTTTACCTATTGCTCCACCAAAAATTTTTCTTTCATTTGCATAGGCGGTCGATTTTTCAATAAAAAATCTAGCATCCCCCAAACTCTCACCGGCAATAATCACCCGCTCTGCATTCATTCCACTCATGACATAACGAAAGCCTTTACCTTCTTCACCAATCAGGGCATCAGCCGGAATTTCCATATTGTCAAAAAAGACTTCTGTCGTATTGTGATTAATCATGGTATCAATAGGGTGAATTTCCATGCTACAACCTACAACATCTCGCGTATCTACAAGAAAAATTGACAATCCATCTGTAGGTTTGGCCACCTCACTCAGAGGTGTTGTTCTGGCCAGCAATAGCATCAAGTCCGATTGTAAAGCTCGACTGGTCCACACCTTTTGACCATTAATAATATACTTATCACCCTGGAGAACAGCCCTTGTTCTGAGGCTAGTTGTATCTGAGCCTGATGTTGGCTCCGTAACAGCAAAAGCCTGTAATCTCAATTCACCACTGGCAATTCGTGGCAAGTATTTTTGCTTTTGCTCTTCACTACCATGACGTAAAATAGCTCCCATAATATACATTTGTGCATGGCAAGCTGATGCTGAGCCACCAGAGGCATGAATCGTTTCCACAATCACCGCCGCTGCACGCAGTGGTAAACCTACCCCCCCATACTCTTCAGGAATGAGTGCCGACAGGAAACCAGATTCTGTCAGTGCATGCACAAAGGCTTCTGGATAGGCACTTTCTTCATCCATTTTTCGCCAGTATTCACCCGGAAAATTAGCGCATATTTTATCTACCACATCACGAATATCGGCATAGTCACGCCCCAATGGGATTGATATTTCATTCATGTGCTATCCCTTGTATTCTTTATTGTGTCATTATCAGCACCCAGTTTAGGTGCTTCATTTCTTATCGGTGGACGCTTACCATTAAGCATGATTGGGAGACCAACCAGCTTCATCGCATTTTCAACCGACTCCTGAATGATACCTAAAGATTGTGTTTGCAAGTCATCGAGCACCTCATCAACCTGCTGAATAGGTGCATTGGGAATACCAGCCTGATCAAATTTTTCTTGCCAGTAGGCACGATTCTGTTTAATAAGAATGGCTGTCATTCGCCGAGCTAACTCCGTCTTATTTTTAAACCGTTCAGAGTTTGTCTGAAAACAGTGCTCATCCATCCAGCCTGGATGACCTAAAGCACCTTTTAACAAGTCAAATAGTTTATCGTTGGGTGCCGCTATGACTAAATAGCCATCAGCACACTCAAAAGCTTGGTACGGAGCCAGCCCCTGTACACCCGACCCCTGAGGGACAGGCAATTTACCCGTGGCATGGTAGTTGGCCATGTGAGATGTCATCCAACCTAACGATGTTTCATAAAGTGAAGCATCAACAACAGACCCTTTTCCTGTTTTCTGTCGATCTAACAACGCAGCCAGGATCCCAATGGCACACCACATACCAGTACCCATATCAATAATGGATGTACCCACCCTGACCGGTGGGCGACCCTCCTCGCCATTAAGCCCCATCAATCCACTATAGGCCTGCATAAGAGGATCATAGCCGGGTTTGTCTGCCATAGGACCTGTTTGACCAAAGGCCCATATATTGCAGTAAACAAGCCTTGGGTTTTCTTTACAGAGTGACTTAGAGCCCAACCCAAGCGAGTTGATTTTCCCCGGGCGCATATTTTGCACCACCACATCGGCACTCGTAATCAATTCATTCCGTAGCCAGGCCTTATCTTTTGGGTTACTCAAGTCGACCGTTACCGATTTTTTATCCCTATTTAATGCCTGAAACATAGATGACATGCCATTCCAGAAGGGAGGGCCCCAATGGCGACAATCATCACCCCTTTCCGTGGGTTCAATCTTAATAACCTCTGCACCCAAGGCGGCCAAAATCCATGTACCATAAGGTGCCGCAACACTGGTACCCACTTCATACACACAGACACCGCCCAAGGGCCACTCAGTATTATCTTTATTCATTATTATCAGGAAAACCCCTAAAGCTCTATATATAAAACATGTGTTAATCAAAATGGTTAGCGATAGAATACCTCGGCAGGAATTTCTACCTAATGATTGTTAGTTTAATCTTTCATGCTTCAAGAAATCAATGGCCTCTGGATTAATCATTGAAGACAAGTCCCCAGGGGCTTTGCCAAGCAATACAGCTTTGACTACCCGGCGCATAATTTTTAATGTTCGAGTTTTAGGTAAATCTTGAACAAAAATAATTTGTTTAGGCTTGTAGGCACGCCCCATTGCATCTGTTACTGCATTAGCTAAGAGTGTTTTAAGTCCCACCTCATTTTCATAATTACTTTTAGGAACACAAACACAAACTACCGAGGAGCCACCGACCTCATCTGGAACACCAATAACGGCCACCTCAACAATTCTTCCCGTTTCTAATATAGGCCCTTCTATTTCAGCTGGACCTGTTCTCTTCCCTGCAATTTTGAGCGTATCGTCTGATCGTCCCAAAACGTACCACATACTATCTTTATCTTTTACCGCCCAGTCCCCATGCACCCAAATACCCGGCACTGTTCTCCAATAGCTGTCCAGGTAACGCTCAGGATTATTCCACAGCCCCCGAGTCAAGCCGATAGAGGGATTACGGAGTGCTAACTCTCCAACCATACCCTTTTCAACCGACAATCCTTTATCATTAATAACATCAGCCCCCATACCAGGAATTGCTGTATTAAAACAACAAGGTTTAAGTGGCCGAAGAACAGTGCAACCTAAAATCCCACAGCCTATTTCAGTACCACCGACCAGATTGAGGATTGGTGCAGACTTTCTACAAACTTTGTCAAAAAGCCACATCCAGGCATCTGGATTCCAAGGCTCTCCTGTAGTCAAAACTACTTTTAATGAGGAAAAATCGTACTGACTGACAGAGTCTTCTGGTTGATTCATAAACATACGCGCAATGGTCGGAGCGAAACCAAGCCAAGTCACCTTGTATTCGTCAATGAGTCGCCAAATCCGGGCTGAATCAGGGTAAGCAGGCCCACCTTCACCCATAACCAAAGTTGCACCGGTGAATGAGGCACCCAAAATTTGTAATGGACCAACAACCCAGCCCATGTCACTCATCCACAACAATTTGTCATCACCTGTCAATTCTGACAAAACCTGCAAATCAAACATTGCCTTAACCATAAAACCACAATGTGTTTGCACTGTTCCTTTAGGCATACCTGTTGTACCCGACGTATAAACCAACATCATCGGGTCGTCAGCATCCATTACCTCTGTTTCACTGGTGCCTGGCATATCACTAAGCAACGCTGTCCAATCACAATCACCAAGCTCATGTTTAATATCAAGATCCATATGATTAAAAATGATTACATGCTCCAGCGACGGTATACTTTTTTTCACCTTATCAATTGTTAACTTCAAATTGACCGTTTTCCCTCGTCTTGGAGCTCCATCTACAGTGATTACCGCTTTTGCAACCCCATCATTCAGACGAACGATAATAGGCTCTGGCCCAAATCCAGAAAAGAGAGGGATGACCACACCCCCGATTTTAACAATGGCCAAAAATGCGATCGCAACCTCTGGAATCATGGGCATATATAGGCCAATTGCATCGCCTTTCCCCAGCCCTAATGAACGCAAACCTTCTGCTAGCTGACATACTTTTTTATCCAACTCGGCATAGGAAAGTGAGCTCTTTCGTCCGGTTTCAGCCTCATGACAAATAAAAGTCTTATCCCATGTATCAGTTCCTTTATGCTTATCCAGACAATTCAACACCATATTTGTCTTGCCACCAATACACCATTGTGTCCATTCAATGCCTTTGGAACGATCCATGACCAAACTGTAATCCTTGTAAAACTTCACATCCATAAATCGAATCGCAGCACCCCAAAACCATTCTGGATCTTGGTCCGCTCGTAAAAGCAACATGTCATAGTCTTCGACACCCACAGCCTCAATAAACTTTTTCATTTGAGACTGGGAAGCTAAAGTTTCGGTAGGCTCCCAAACAATGTCCGGGGATGGTTTAAATTCCATGAAAACCCTCTAAACTGTTGTTTGTTATACAGGTTAACGGTCTAAAAACTTGAAGTGAGAAATCTGCGAGGCCACAGAATAAACAAACCTGCCGCCCATAAAAAATGAGCAGCAGGTATTAGCGTTAACGGTAGTGCAAGACCATATACTGATCAATTTCTACACACTTTTCGGGGGGAATAATAACTGTTGTCATTGGATCGCGGATAATGGAAGGACCCTGAACCACATTACCTGCTTGTAACTCTGACATCTGCCAAACTTTAAAATCATAGAATTTACCTTCATGACTAACTTGTCGGCTTTCTACATAAGCAGAATCAGGCGGTGTTTCACCCTGTAATTTATGGCTGATAATTTTTGGCATCGCCTTTGGAGCAACGGCCTGAACAAAAACTTCTGTTATTGCATAACCGGCATCAGGAAACCTTGCACCTTCGGGATAAATATTTGTGTACATATCTTCAAAGGCAGCAACAATTTTATCCAAATCTTCATGTGTGCGAATACAATTAAAATCTATTGAGGTCTCAAAACTTTCTAGCTGTCCCATATACCGCCCATAAAAACCATATCGATATTCGAGCTTTTCTGGGTCAACCCCCTCGGCCTGCATTTCAAGCCTTGCTATATCTTCAAGAGTACGCATGGCGCTATCGACCTCTAGTGCTATTTGCGTTCTTTCCTTATCAGACGACCCATTAGGAATCGTAATAACCACACCCTTATGATAACGATGGAGATATTCAGCACATGCACCACCAAAGGCAGAAAAAGCTGCCGCATAAGGAAAAGTAATTACATCTGCCAACTCAAAATCCTGAGTATAACCCCACATATGCACAGGTCCGGCTCCGCCATAACACATCATGGTAAAGTCTCTGGTGTTATAGCCTTTTGATACCATAATCGCTTTCGCAGCTTCTCTCATTTGAGCATTAACAACTTCTAATATGCCTTTACCGGCTTTATAAATATCCAGCCCTAGAGGATCTGCAATAGTTTCTTTAAGGGCTTTGCGTGCTTTCTCTGCGTCCAGGTTAATCTTGCCACCCAGAAAATAATTTGGATCAACATATCCCATCGCAACATTGACATCTGTCACTGTTAATTTATCGTATTTATAACAAATACCAACATCTGCACCTGCACTCTCTGGCCCCACATGTAGCCGCTTATATTCATCAATCCAAACAGCAGATCCAGCACCCGAACCAACAGAATCAATGGCGACCATCGGTAATGCTAATCGATGACCAGCAAAATCGGGATCTTTACGAATGGACAACATATTGTTAACAATAAGCCCCACATCAAAACTGGTACCTCCCATATCGGCAGTACACACATTCTTTAAACCCAACTTGCGGCTCATTACCTGTGCCGCCATCATTCCGCCTACAGGCCCAGAAATAACCGTTTCATACAAACGTGGATACTCAACATTGACAGCACCGCCATAGGACAACAGCGTCAACAATCGCCCATCATAGCCATCTGCCTGTGCCGACTCTTCTACATTGGAAATTGTTTCACGGGTATGTTCTGCAGCAGAGCATTGCAGTAGTAGACTTTTTAGGCGGTTATTTTCCTTACTGACTGGCGCAATATCTGAAGAACAGACCACCGGAATATTAACACCAGATTTTTTAAGCATCTCCAATGCAATTTCTTTAGCACGGTGTTCATGGCTTATATCAATATAAGAATTAATAAATAAAATACCAATTACTTCTACTTTTGCAGCAATCAGTTTTTCTACCCCACGCCTCACATGTTTTTCACTCAGGGGGGCAAGCACAGTACCGGGAGCAATATGTTTGTCCATAAAATAACTGCCACCACTAATTCTCTCACTAACACCATATACATTCTGACGATCAACAATAGGACGGGTATGTGAATGTAACTGGTTATGTAAAATTTCAGACTGTGTCTGCCCAAGATACGTTAAACCACCTTCCATAATTGAAATATCTTCAAATCCCCGCGTAACCAGCAAGCCAACTTTTTTACCCGTACCCGTAAGTAGGGTATTTAACATGCCTGTACCGGCATAAATACTTATCGCTGCCTGCTCATGCACTTTTGTGGAAGATAGCCCAACACTTTTAGCTGCGTCATCTACGGACTCAAGGTAACTTGCAGATTCATTTTGTTTATTTGTTAATGCCTTCCCAACGGTAAACGTACCATCATCCATAACCAAAATTGTGTCGGTCATGGTACCCCCCGCATCCAGGGCTAAAATGTATTTTTTATTGGCATTCAACTGATCTATTGGCGATTCCATGAAACCTCCTAAATATTTACTTTTAATTTAGCCGTTTCTTCAGCTGTTCTATTCTGGAACCATTCTGTTGATTCATCATTCAATGGCTGGCTCATATATTCACGATAAAATCGATCGAGGTCTGGCAGTGCCTCAAAAATCATCGGGTACCCAGAAGGAACAATTTCTACTGCTAATTGTGCAGTACAACCCGGGCAAAAATATTCACGAACCTCCATCCAGGAAGCTTCAGGTGCCGCAATGGCGGGGAAATAAACCTCATCCATCTGTTCTTGTGTTTCACGTACCCGAAGGTCAGTATTCAACTTCCAGTTGGCACGATAATCACCATATTCATAACCACAATCACACTTAACCACTCGTTCACTATCACCTTTGGCGACGATGTATAAATGATCGTTCAGTCTCATTAGAATTTTTTCATCCCAGGAAACTCCTTCTTGCAATACTTCGAGATACGTCCAAAAACGCTTATGGTCTTTCTTGACCATCCGTCTCATCTCCATAACGTCATCATCAGATATTTTTCCATCAACCAGCTTTTTCATTAAGCCTTTATTTACCTGTTCCATTTTCTGCTCCTGATTCTTTTATTTATTCACTGGGTGGTATTCGGAATAATCAGATTTCGAAATCTTCATCTAGCTGCCAAAATTCTTTGAAATGTTTATCATATCCGTCAAAGCAAACAGATTTTCTATACATTTCTAATATTTCATTGCGCATATTTTTTTCAATGATTTTTTTTCGTTCTTCTGCCCACCATTGTTTGGCTGGCATAGATTCAGAGCGGCGTCGAGCATACAGGTTCTCTCGCTCTGCCTTTGTTTCAGTTTCATTTAAAGTGACCAAATCATTTTCATCTTTAGTCGCCACAACTCCATACATAACTTTTGCAAACTCTTCAGGAATCTGTCCAATCCTTATGTCCTCTACGACTGCATCGATATCTCTTTCCAGAGGGTCTCCCCAACCACCAGAACCACCTGCAGCGTTGGCCCATAAATCATTTTCTCCCATGGATTGTTCAGGAGGATCATATTTCCACCCTTTTACATCACCTGTGATTTTTCCTTCTTTTGCATATTCAAGTAATTCGCCTGCCGTTGTTGGCGTATCACCACCAGCTGCAAAAATCTCATCCAGGTTTGTATTCTTAGCTGTCACTGTAACCACCCCAGGTGCGGGGTAACCGCCATTCATTCCCAATGAAACATAAGAGTTTAGCGAGGTAGTAACACCCGCTCGTGTAACACCAAGACGCTGCCCTGTTTCTTTCATCCAATGAATAGCTGTCTGACCAATTCCACCCCGATATTTACCATGCCCGCAATATCCAGGTTCAAGTTTTCGGCCCAAATGGTGCAGTGGTGGAATAAGATATTCAAACTCTTCTGAATTACCAATATTGCATAACTGGGTATGTGAACACCAAGCAGTTGGCATTCCATCTTTAAATGAATAGGCACCCATGGCTGTCCCCCCCACCCATTCAAAGTTCGTAAAACCATAGGGGGTACCATCAGCCAATACCCCACTACCCTGAATACCTTCCCATACATCATCAACAGCAAACGCTTCCTCAAGATAACCACGCATAAAGAAAGATAAATGTACGGCATTACCTGCAACACATTCCATTTGCATGGACTGGGCCCATAAATTTGCACAAGAAGCAAATTCGGTATCAGGGTTATAGATACTGCCCTTGTGGTAAATACTTTCTACATTCATTTTTACACCACCCGTCGCTTTGACATTGTGAGCAAACGTGGTTGTCATTTGTAGATGCAAAGCAACATCTGCGCCACCAGGATAGCCATTAAATCCATGATACCCCCAGCGTGAAGAGCCTTCTGTATCCCACACCAAACTGCCTTTTTCATTGACACTCAATACGCCATGAACGTGTATCAGTTCATCTTTATCTGCATGCGGCCATATTTTCTGCTGACCTTTAAGCATGGATATCCTGAAGCAACTACCTTCATACTGACCTGGAACCATCGTGGATCGCATATTATCGAGAATCATTCTACGGCTCTCTTCAATAATCTCTTTACAGGCCTGCCGGTAATACTCGACGCCAAATTCTTTGATTATCTCGTGAAGAGAACTGTGAATCATAGAGCAGCCCGCCAATCGCATTTTGTCATCCAGAACGTTCATTGCTCCGGCACGAGTGCGACGCATCCAAAGGTTTTCCCACCACTTTGCCTGCCTCAGGTTTTCTCCTGTCTTCATCGGTGGAAAAACAAAACCATCCATAAACGTGTCAACGGTAAACACCGGCCAACTACCCGCCTGCGGGGCACCTGCTTCCATAATGTGATTGACGGAGCAAGCCCACGCCAACACTTCGCCTTCGATAACAATTGGAACCAGTGTATAGGTGTCACCAGGATGCGGGGCACCAGAAGTCATAGGATCATCTGCCCCAAAAACATCACCATCATTTATACCTGGATTCTCTTCAAAATCATTATCGACCATGTGTTTAATTGAAATAGGGAAAGCAGCCGCGTGAGAAATAAATCCCAATGAGATAGCGAGTGCATCGCCTTCAGCAGTTGTTAATGCCCATAGAGATTCTCCCATTTCACGCCCACCCGGGCTTGCAGCAACAAACCTAGCCTTTTCTCTAGCAGCAAAAACTGACGATTGAAGTCGAGAAAAAAACCGTTCGTATTTAATAGGATCCTGTTCTTTCAATGTAAGTTCTTTGATGCCCCAGTAATGCCCAGTTTCACCATATAATTCATCACGCTTTTTTAGCTTGAACTTCATCGTCTTTTCGACCAAAACCCCTGCCTCTTCTTTGATTATGGCTCCCACGTTTCGCTCTCCTCAGAAAATCCTATCGGTTAGATTTTTATTTCAATTCATCTATTACAATGCTTTTGGGTATAACACCTTGTTAAGGTTGTTTCTATAATTCATCCATCCTGTACTAAATACATCTTTTTAACTTCCGTACATACATGCTGGCTTTGCACAAAACACCTCTACCCACGCTCAATAACCATTGCAATACCTTGCCCCACACCAACACACATCGCACATAAAGCATATCGGCCTTTGTTTCGTTGCAATTCATATGTGGCTGTTGTAACAAGACGAGCACCACTCATACCCAAAGGGTGCCCTAAAGCGATAGCTCCACCATTTGGGTTAATCCTGACGTCATCATCGGCAAGCTCCAAACCACGCATAACAGCTAAACTCTGTGCAGCAAATGCCTCATTTAGCTCAATGACATCCATTTGATCCAATCTTAAATCAGCATTTTTTAAAACTTTATGAATCGCTTCTACTGGGCCATAGCCCATAATTCTTGGTTCCAAACCCGACGTAGCCATACCAACAACTCTTACTAAAGGGTTTAACCCCTGGCTTTTCATTTTGTCTTCCGAGGCTAACAATAAGGCACAAGCACCATCATTAATTCCAGAAGCATTTCCGGCAGTTACTGTCCCATTTTTTTTGAATAGTGTTCCTAACTTCGCCAAGGCTTCCAAAGTACTGGAGCGTGGATACTCATCGACAGAAAAATTTTTCGTTTTTTTACGATTAACCTTTATCGTTACGGATACAATTTCTTTTTTGAATATTCCTTGTTTTTGCGCTTGCTGTGTTTTTTCTTGACTTCTAAGTGCAAACTTATCTTGATCCTGGCGACTAATATTAAACTGCTCAGAAACATTTTCTGCCGTCTCAGGCATGCTATCAACGCCATACTGCTCTGCTAATTTTTTATTAACAAAACGCCAGCCCATTGTTGTGTCATATATTTCTGCATTACGGGAAAAAGGTACTTCCGCTTTAGGCATAACAAAAGGTGCTCGAGACATTTGTTCAACACCACCGGCAATGAGCAGGGATTGCTCCCCAGATATAATTGCTCTTGCTGCGGTACCGATAGCATCCATGCCGGAACCACATAAACGGTTAATCGTCATTGCAGGTACAGATTGAGGCAAGCCAGCAAGTAACCCAGACATTCTTGCGACATTACGATTATCTTCGCCAGCCTGATTGGCGCAGCCGTAATAAAGATCATCAACATCATCCCAGTTAACCTGTGGATTTCTTTCCATTAAGGCCTTGATTGGAATAGCACCTAAATCGTCTGCGCGAATACCTGATAACGAACCAGAAAAACGGCCGATAGGTGTTCTAATTGCATCGCATATATATACTTTTTTCATTTAAGAACTAATCCCGTCAAAATCATCACACCTTTCTTATATGGTTTTCATTGAGTGATCACTTCAGGTAAGTGCGCAAAACAGTACGACTCAACTATTCTCCATTCGGGACCAACCCTTAGAGCGCCGATCTAACCACCACCCATACTGAGGCGGCCATGTTTCAAAGTTTTCGTCAAAACCAAAGTACTGTGCAGCATGCCTGGGCCAATAAGGGTCATCTAATGCTGCTCTACCTATTGCAATTAAATCAGCCTGCCCAGCCTGCAAAATTGTTTCTGCCTGCTGTGGCTCAGTTATCAAGCCAACGGCAGCTACTGGTATATTTCCTTGAACTTTAAGAGCTTCTGCTAGAAAGACCTGAAAACCCGGTATTCTTGGTAAAGTTTGCTCTCGCGTTACACCAAGGCCACCACTAGAACAATCAATCAAGTCCACACCCAAATCCATCAGATGTTTCGATAACTTAATAGAGTCTGTAACCGACCATCCAACATCAATACCATCAACAACCGAGACACGAAAAAAGAGTGGCTTATTTTCAGGCCAATTTGCACGAATCGCCTCAACAACTTCGCAAGCTAATCGCACTCTGCCCTTATCCCCACCATAGGCATCAGTTCGAGTATTGGTTAACGGTGACAAAAACTCACTGATCAGATATCCATGAGCGCCATGAATTTCCAGAACATCAAATCCAGCGGTATAGGCTCGAGCAGCCGCATTTCCCCACTGATCAACCACATCCACAATCTCGCTGGGTGTTAATATCGCTGGAGATGGCCAGCCTGATGCACTAGGTTGACCAACAGGCCCTACTCTTTGCCAGGGTGCTTTACCACGATCAGCATCACTTTCATCCAGAAAACTGCCACCTTCCCATGGCGGCCTGGCTGAAGCTTTTGCCCCTGCATGGCCCAACTGAACCCCAATTTTAGTGCCTTGCTGATGCGCATAATCAATAATAGGTTTCAACGGCTCTATTTGTTCATCTGACCATAAGCCGAGGTCACCCGCACTAATCCGCCCTCTTTCCTCAACAGCAGTAGCTTCCATCATAACCAAGCCGGCTCCACCCAACACATACTGAGCATAGTGTGCAAAATGTTTACTTAGTGCTTTACCATCAGTCTCTGCCTGATAGATGCACATAGGCGAAATCATAATTCGATTAAACAGCGCCATATCGCGCATCTGCCATGGACTAAAAAGAAGGGGAGTTTCACACTGAGTCATGCACGCTTCCTAAGTAGGTGGAACATAAGTAGAATTCAAATATAACAACTGTTAGAATTTAACGCAAATTACACAAGCCTCTTAAACTTTAGGATGCTAAGAGAGGACAAGTGAGCCAAATTGTCAACATAAGTACCGGGCCAGATCAAACCTGGTCCGACTATTTAAAAAATCAAATTCTTGCTTTACCAAAATGTACAGAGTGCGAGAAGTTTCACTTCTTTCCTCGCATTGTCTGTCCTTATTGCGGTTGCTTTAAACTTGAGTGGCAGCGACTCTCTGGAATTGGCGAAGTCTATTCTTGCACAACAATTCACCGCAAACCTGAGCGCGGCGGTAATTACAATGTTAGCCTTATCACCCTAGATGAAGGACCAAGAATGATGAGCCGTGTAGAAGGCATCAAACCTGAATTAGTTAAGATTGGCGCAAAAGTTACTGCATCAATTAACAACGAAACAGATAAGCCCTTTGTGATTTTCACACCTTTAGTGCAGCCCTGAATCATGCCACATGAATTAAGAGGCTCATCCGCTATTGTTGGCATTGGTCTAGCCGGCTGTGGTGAAGCACACGGCCGAAGTCCGCTGGACATCCTTGCCGAAGCAACACATAACGCGCTTGATGATGCGGGGCTATCATTAAGTGATGTTGATGGCCTTTTTACCGGCTCAGCCTATCATTTCATGCCAACACTCAGCACAGCAGAATACTTGGGTATTAGACCTCGTTATTCCGATGGAAGCATGGTCGGGGGTTCTTCTTTTGTTGCGCATACATTAAATGCCGCCATGGCCATTAAAAATGGCTTATGTGATGTCGCTTTAATTTGCTATGGCAGCAACCAACGTACCGCCGGTGGCAAACTGGCCACGATGTCGGAACAGCAAATATACGAGATACCTTATAAACCACGCTACCCTATTAGCTCCTACGCCCTGGCTGCTGCACGGCACATGCACCAATACGGCACAACCCGTGGGCAACTTGCCGATGTAGCCGTTGCCGCCAGACTATGGGCACAATTGAATCCAGAAGCATTTGTACAAGATGAACTTACACGCGAGGCCGTCCTGAATTCCAGAATGATCAGTGACCCACTCTCCCTGCTCGACTGTTGCCTTGTAACAGACGGTGGTGGTGCAGTCATCATGGTCTCTCATGAGAGGGCTAAATACTTTCAAAATAAACCGATTTATTTATTGGGAACAGCAGCAGCTCATTGGCACCGGCAAATCACACAAATGCCCGACCTCACTGTCACCGCAGCAGTAGAGTCTGGTCAGCGTGCTTTTAATATGGCGGGCATAACAAAAAATGAAGTGGATGTGGTCGAGGTATACGATGCCTTTACTATCAACACTATTTTGTTTTTAGAAGATCTTGGTTTTTGCCGAAAAGGCGAAGGGGGATCATATGTTGCGAATGGCAATATTGCCCCCGGCGGTTCTTTACCTGTTAATACCCATGGTGGTGGCCTCTCGTGTGTTCACCCTGGAATGTATGGAATTTTTATTCTCATTGAAGCGGTACGTCAACTTCGAGGGGATTGTGGAAAACGCCAAGTTGATGGTGCAGAAGTTGCACTTGTTCATGGCAATGGTGGCGTTCTGTCTAGCCAAGCAACTTCCATTCTGGGTACAGAAGAAACTCTATAAGTAACCTACACCATTGTAGGCATAAGTCATACTCCCGCCCTCATTCGCCCATCTGCCTCCAATCGAGATACTTCCTATTATTACTAGACAGTGCTTAGAGCAGCATGCTGTTAATGCTGCCAATTTATTACTTAGTATGAAACAGGATTGAGATCAGCTGTTTTTCCTTCATTTTATTTGTAATTTTTCGATTAGAATTTTACAGGTAGCCTCACCCTTTACTACTTCTCTGTCACCACAATGACAGATGAGTTGACAGCGTGCGTATATATCATTATCGCGCTCTTCGATAAGATCAACATAGCCACTTACTCGCACTTCATCACCCGGATAAACAGGGCCAAGAAAGATAATATTTAACTCACCACCATAGGCCCAACCTTGCCAATTCCATTTGGACAAAACACGCGATACAAACGCTAAGGTTAATAGTCCATGAGCAATCGTTTGGCCAAACATTGTTGTCTTGGCAAATTCGGGATCAATATGTAATGGGTTAACATCACCAGAAGCATCGGCATAAGCATCAATCATATTTTGATCTACTCGTTGCCTCAGTTCTGGTAATTCATCACCCACACTTAGCGTTCCATACTGTTGCAATGTCTGGTTAGTCATTCACCTTTACCCCAAATACGAGTAATCATGCCTGTTGTTACTAACTCGCCCGCTTGATTTTTAGTTTCAGTTAGCATTTCAACATATGGACGTTCTCTTTTTATATAAAGCCGTAATATTTTTGCAGTGGTATAAAGTGTTTCACCTACAATAGCCGGTCGATAAAATTTGAAATTTTGTTTGGCGTGAATACCACCAGGAGGCCCAGCTCGTGTACGTAGCGCTTCAATCACGTAGACTGCTGCTAACATGGGTGGAGCAAGCTGACGACCTGCCTCATCCTGTTCCATAAGCTGCACAGTCTTGTCTCCTGTCGCATGAATATATTTGTCCACTTTTTCCTGAGTGACCTCAAAGACTGGTGGCAGATCTAAAAACTCATCACCCTCAACTAGACTTTTATATGCCACATAATCATTCATAATTGGTATTACCTTTTTTCTACCATCGTATAAAACCTCTAACCTAATTAGGCCTGACTAAACCGTTGCAAATGGAAATCTCGATCACCAAATAAATTATTTAACATCGTTAGCCGTTTATAATAATGAGCGACATCCAGCTCATCTGTTACACCAATCCCTCCATGTAATTGAACTGCTTGTTCACCCACCACAGATCGAGCATCACCCAAATAAACCTTAGCAGCTGACACTGCCTTGACTTGCTCATTGCGAGCGCTTCCTTCTATTCTAATGCTTGCTAAATACGCTAACGATCGCATCTGTTCTTCGGCCATAAACATATCAACAGCTCGATGCTGCAAAACCTGAAAATGACCTAGTGGTTGAGAAAATTGTTTACGGATTTTCAAATACTCAACTGTGCGCTCACGTAGTTGACTAATCACACCAACACCTTCAGCACATATAGCAGCAGACGCACTATCGATCACACTTTCAATGACAGGGAAAGCATTATCCAATTCACCAACCAACGCATCCAAACCAACTTCAACCTGATCAAAAGACAATTCTGAAGCACGCAGACCATCAACAGTATGATAGTGCTGCATCGTGATGCCAGGAGAGTCTTTATCAAGCAAAAATAGAGAAATCCCACTTTTATCACCATCGCCACCACTGGTTCTGGCCGTCACGATAATTTTATCTGCCGTTTCTGCATTAAAGACCACTGACTTTTTTCCTGTCAAAGAAAATGATGTGGCATATTTCTCTGCCTTCAACGCCACGCTGGAAAGGTCGTAGCGACTTTGACGCTCAACATAAGCAAACGCCAGCTTTAATTTTCCTTCAATCAACTCCGGTAGCAAAGTCTGTTTTTGATCCGTGCTACCTGCTTTTTGAATAAGCTGCCCAGCCAACACAACTGTGGCCAAGTAAGGTTCTACGATTAATCCTTTGCCAATCGCTTCCATGACGATCATTAATCCCGTCGCACCAAAATTAAAGCCACCGTATTCTTCTTCAAAAAGAATACCTAACAAACCCATCTCAGCCAAGATCTGCCAATTTTGTTCACTATAACCAATGCCTTGACGGCTTAACTTTTGGCGTTGTTCAAAAGCATAATCATTTTGCAAAAATCGATTCAATGTATCCTGTAGCAGGACTTGCTCTTCTGTAAATTCAAGATTCATCGATTTGCCCTTTTTATAAACCAAGCACTACTTTGGCTATGATATTTTTCTGAATTTCATTTGAGCCACCATAGATTGATGTTTTTCGCCAATCAAAATAATGCGGCGCCAGGAAAGCGGCTTCTTCCGGACCAATGGGCACCTCATCTTGCCAACCATCGATTAAAACATCTTTAATATAAGGCATACTAAAATAACCCATAGCCTCCATCAAAAGCACTGTGATTTTTTGCTGAACCTCAGTACCTTTGATTTTTAACAACGAGGATGTGGAGTTCGATGATGCACCGGCAGAAGCCTTTGATAAGGCGCGCAAACTCGTCATTTCAAGCGCCAGCAATTCAACTTCAATCTCGGCAATTTTTGCACTAAAAAAGGGGTCTTCCAACAATGGCTTGCCATTATGTATCTCCTTTTTAGATAATAATTTTAATCGCTCTATTTGTTTTTTTGAACGAGGCACTTGCGCGATATTGGTTCTCTCATGTTGCAATAAGTACTTAGCAATGGTCCAACCTTCTCCTTCAACACCTATCAGGTTATCAATCGGTACTTTTACATCATCCAAGAACACCTGGTTAACCACATGTAGACCATCAATGGTAATTATTGGCTCAATAGAAACGCCTGGGGATGTCATATCAATCAATAAAAAGCTAATCCCTTTCTGTTTTTTGTCTTCTTTGCTGGTTCGCACTAAAACAAACATCATGTCCGCATAGTGACCATGGGTAGTCCATGTTTTAGAACCATTAACAAAGTAGAAGTCACCTTTCCTTTCTGCCCGTGTTTGTAAAGAGGCTAGGTCTGATCCCGCATTGGGTTCCGAATAACCTTGAGCCCACCACGCGTCACTACTCAGGATATCAGGCAAGTATTTTTGCTTTTGCTCTTCTGAACCATACTTAATAAGAACGGGGGCAATCATGACCAAACCAAATGACGTCAATCTGAGACAATTTGCAGCACCACATTCTTCTTCAAAAATATATTTTTGTGTAAGCGTCCACCCTGTTCCTCCATATTCAACTGGCCAGCTTGGAGCAATCCAACCTTTTTTATACAGAATTTTTTGCCAAAACACATAATCTTCTTTTTTCAGCGCCACACCCTTGGCAACTTTATCTTGCAGATTTTTTGGATAATTATTTTTTAGAAACATCCGCACCTCTTGTTGAAAATCCTTCTCTTCAGGTGTGTAATCAAAATCCATAACGCTGCGCTCCAACCGAGTTACCTTCACCAACAGATGACTTAATGACGTGATTTAACATGTACCAAACACAACAGCAAAGATACTAACATTTGTTAGAATAAACAAGATTAATATAACCTTTGTGTTATATTTACTGCCCTCGTAAAGATGGAAGCTTTTTAACCAATGAATGAACAAGATAATCCAACGATTGCTTCAACTCTCGCTCAGTTCACGGCCACACTCAACCTTAAAAACATCCCACACCATGCACAGAAAAAAGCATTAAACCTAATTCTGGATGGAACCGGTATTGCTTATGCCGCATCTCAGTATCCTTTTAGCAAGGTAGGGCTTGAAGCACTTCGTACATTTAGTGATGAGTCCTGCCAGTATCTTGTTCTCGGTACCGGGGAGAAAATGGCTTATCGTGATGCGGCACTTGCCAATGGGCTTCTGATACATGGTTTGGACTTCGATGACACTCATGTTGCCGGTGTTGCCCACTTAACTGCTGCTGTCTGGCCATGTGTGCTGGCTGTTGCTGAAAAGACACGTGCCACCGGCGAGGAAATGCTTACCGCCTATATCACGGGTATTGAGGTGGGAGCACGGCTTGGCATGGTCGCCAAAGGTGCCTTCCACCAAGTTGGGCATCACCCAACAGGAATTGTCGGAGCTTTTGCCTGCAGCCTTGCAGCCGCTCAACTAATGAAGCTATCTGTAGAACAAATGATTATGGCGCAAGGCATCGCGCTCAGTATGGCTTCCGGTAATTTTGAGTTTCTTCAGGACGGTGCTTGGACAAAAAGATATCAACCCGGTTGGGCAGCGGTTTCCGGCATTATGGCTGCGACATTTGCCAAAGCGGGTTATATTGGCCCAAAACTTCCTTATGAAGGCCGCTTTGGACTCTACAAAAGCCACTTGGTTAACCTTGAATCAAACTGTGATTACAATCTGGCAACTGCCGGATTAGGTGAAGTATGGGAAGTACTAAATATCGGAATAAAGCCCTACCCTTCCTGCCACTTTACTCATGCAGTTATTGATGCCACAAGACAACTCAGTAAACAATACTCTCTTCTACCTGAACAGATAGAAAGTATCACCGCACTGGTACCTGAAGAAGTTGTTAAAACAGTCTGTGAACCTCTCGCTGACAAACAATCACCTTCCTGTGCTTACGAGGCACAATTTAGCATCCCCTACCTTATTGCTGTTGCGTTAGTGAGGCAAGATTTCACTCTTAGGGATCTTGAAGAGGAGCCACTTGCAGACACGGTTGTATCCGAATTATCCAAGAAAGTCAGTTATAAAGTTGATCCGAATTCTGGCTTCCCTCTGTATTACTCCGGAGAAGTCCGAATTAAACTAAAAGATGGAAGGGTTTTACAACAGCGTGAGTTTAAAAATCGAGGCTGTGCTGACATTCCACTTTCAAGTGATGAAATAGTTAATAAGTTTATGTCAAATTGCACTACGGCTGCCTCAAAAGAAAAAGCGCAGTTGATTAAAGAGAGCATTCTCAGTCTACACACATTTAGATCTACTGAAGATTTTACTCGGGTTTTTTAGGTGTTTTCTTAACTGCTTCTGCCACACCATCCCAAAAGAAAGCAAGCTGCATCTCAGCAATTTGTTCAACGCTGAGGTCTCCCTTCTTGTACCATTCCAATGTTCTATTCAAGGCACCCAATATAGTGAGTCTAAGAATTTTTAGATCGACATTATCGCTAATCTCACCTTTTTCCTTTGCCTCTGCTAACCAACCTCGCCACAAATCCTCGTACTTATCCCGAACAAGCAAGATCTTGGACTGAATGGGCTTGGGCAACTGCCCATAGTTACGAATACCGGTGGAGGTGTAATCGCCTTTTTCAAGAAGCGCCTCCAAATGCCCCTTGGCAGCTGCTAACAATATGGACCTGCTAGAACTCTTTTCAGGAAGATCCTTGACTCGACAAACTACACTTTCATAGATATTTTCAACACCTATCGTTAAAATTTCCTGTATCAATTGTTCTTTTGAGTCAAAATGGTAATAAAGGCTACCCGCCTTCATGTTTACCGCCGCCGCTATATCTCTTAACGGAGTACCGTTATAACCCCTCTTACTAAACAGTTTCGCAGAAACATCCAGGATATGCTCTCTGGTTTTTTTTGCACCACTTAACTTTCTGGGGGTTTTTGTAGCAGTATTCATATTATTTTTCTTTGCACTGTTCTATTAAAAAGGGGCTAACTAAAAAACAAGCATGCTACCGCAAAGCGGTATATATTTGCAGCTATAGTCAGTTAATACGTTACTTTATTTCAGCAATTACACCTTTTACAACTTATCTACCCTGGCGGCATACCTAAAAACAGTTATTTTTATGATACGATCCCACGCCCCATGAATAGCAGATGCACGTTGTACTGGAATACTGATGAATATAAACGAAGCTATCAAAGATCGCATTTCAACCCGTGCTTTTCTTGACAAACCTGTTTCAAAAAAAACCATCCACCAACTTCTTGACACTGCACGATGGAGCCCTTCTGGGGCCAACACGCAACCGTGGAAAGTAGCAATTGTTCAAGGTAAAACTAAACAAGCTATCACCCATGCACTTCTGGACGCGCAAAACAACAACATCAAACCTAATCCCGATTATGACTATTACCCTGAGAAATGGGTTGAACCATTCAAAAAACGTCGATTTGAATGTGGGATGGCACTATACAAAGCTCTGGATATTGGCAGGGAAGACGAAGAAAAAAGACTTAAAGCTTCACTTGCCAACTACCACTTCTTTGGGGCACCTGTTAGCCTTTTTTTCTTTATTGACAAAGTGATGGGGAAAGGCTCGTGGTTTGACATGGGTATGTTTCTACAAAGTATTATGCTAGCAGCCCGTGAACATGGGCTTGGCAGCTGCCCTCAGGCGTCTACTAGTGACTACCCTGAATTAGTGAGAAAAGAACTTGGGGTTTCAGACCAATTCTCCTTAATCTGCGGTCTTGCTCTTGGCTATCCCGACAACAATGACCCCATAAATCAATACCGTACCAACCGTGAAGAAGTTGATGTTTTTTCAATGTGGTTTGACTAGAACTCCAATAACACCCCAATACAAGCATCACAAAATGAAGCAGGAGCTAAATGCCACTACCAAAAAACCAACCCAGAAAAGAACTTCATACTCGACAAATTACTTGCAAAGGTTTCCAGCGGGATGATGAATTGTGGGATATAGATGCACACATCACCGATATAAAAACCTATGCTTTTGAAAATATACACCGAGGTACAATAAAGCCTGGAGAGCCACTCCATGAAATGTGGATTCGTTTAACTGTTGATGACCAGCTCATTGTGCATGACTGTATTGCTATAACAGAAAATGCACCCTATGCTTGCTGCGGGGATATCACCCCCATTTTCAAAAAATTGATTGGTGAAAAAATAGCTCCAGGCTGGACGCAGCGTGTTAAAAAACTTGTTGGTGGCATACAAGGTTGTACACACTTAGCTGATCTCATCGGCCCCGCTACAACAACTATTTTTCAAAGCATGGCAGGCATTACGAAAGGCAAAACCACGCCTGACAAATCAAAACCCTTTTATATAAATGGTTGTCATTCCTGGAAAAGTGACGGAGAGCAGGTGCTACAATTTCACCCCGAGCACTATACGGGAGATAAAACAATGGCTCACAAAGAGTAACAATACAAGCTCGGGCTAATCAAATTAGGCCATCAGAACAACCAAGCTCCAATCAAGAACCTGAACCTTCGAGCCTAATTCAGGATTAACTTTGCCCCGATCCGCCCACACTTTGATCGTCAACTCCACCAGCCCCCCACCCGTAGCCATGGGTATTTTTTTATCAACAAAAATTTCACTCTGCAAAATATCATTCTCAAAAACAGGTGCCAGATGATTACAGTGATACCAGCCCATTAAGGTCACAATATTTGGTAATGCTCTGGTCATCTGGGCTGCTGCCACGGTTATCGTATGGCCACCATAGACAACTCGTCGACCATAAGCACTCGCAGCCTCATCAGTATGGATCATCGCCATATTAAGTGTCATACGAGCCAGTTCTGGGGCACAGGTTACCGTATCCCTTGCTTCAACTTGATAATGGGTGCCTTCATCAATGTCTGAATAGTGGGCACCCTCTATCCGCTCCCTGAACAGGCATAAATTCCACTGAGAGGGAATAGCACGGATCAGACTATTCTGATCAATCTCTTCAGAAACAGCGGTCAGGTCATCCGCTTTCCTGGTTATTACCTCAGCATCGCGGCAGGCCACCATCGGGCAACGCCAGAAGTAAAGAATTTCTTCACCCTTCTGGTTTTTAACCTGGATTTCCAAAGTAACCATTCCACTAGACGCTCGACCCGGCTTTATACTGTTCTGGCGCAATGCAACCACTTTGGTGGTGGTTGTCAATGTGTCACCCAGGTAAACGGGTTGCTTCAATATCAATCCACGATAAAACAGATTCCCCACTACATGCTGTGTCGCATAGGTTGTTTGTCCTATCGCTACATTAATTACCATAGATGGGTTGGCCAATACATTTTCTGATCCTGTGATGTCCTTACACAAGGAATGGTCTAGCGGCAATCTCATTCGATCCCCAAAAATTGCCTGATGAATAGCGGCAAAACCCTCAGTTAATGTAATTGAAGGCGGTGATTCCAAAGTATCACCTATCTTAAAATCCTCAAAATAAGGGCCATCAACAAGTATCACACTTATTCCTCTATCGGGTTTTTATTGTTATGTGACAGAGAAGCTGCTTCAGCACGCCTCAAAATATGCTCCTGCGCATGGATAACTGGTAAATCAATCATTCTGTTTTCATACATAAACACACCAAGGTCCTGCTGCTTTACCTCTTCCCATGCAGTCAGTATGGCCTTTGCCTGACTAACCTGCTCAGCCGTAGGGGTATACACCTCATTCACGATATCAACCTGGAGTGGGTGGATGCACAGTTTGCCATCATAGCCTAACTGCATTCCCAGTGTCGTATCCTCCCGGATGACCTGTTCGTTACAAACATCCAAACAAATATTGTCTATTGCAGTAAACCCGCAGGCCCTTGATGCCAATGCAATTTGACAGCGTGCATGATAGATAGCACCTTTTGATGCATCAGGGTTTTGCAACGCCATGTCAGTTGCAAAATCCACGTGACCAAAACAAACTGATCCGGAGGAATCTGAAGAGACTAAAGCCTCAACAATTTCAGCCAAATTAAATACACCACGTGCAGATTCAATCAGTTCAAATAAAGAGATGTCTGTTTGTTTGATAAACTCTGTGACTAACCGTATATCTTCTGCTGACTCGCACTTGGGCAACATGATATCTACAGGGTTACTTTCTAAAATTATTTTCAGGTCATCGCTAAACCAGGGCGTAGAAATCCCATTGATGCGAACAACCTTGTTGCGTGTCGAAAATTCTGGCGCATTAAGAGCATCCGCAACAAGCTGACGAGCACGGGGTTTTTCATCAGGTAAAATGGCATCCTCGAGATCAAAAACCAGCACATCTGCGGGGATATCCAGGCTTTTATCCATTAGTTTTAGATTTGAACCGGGGACAAATAAATATGATCGATGAAGCTCTTCAACCTGACTCATAAACCTCTCACATTCTCACCCATAATAGAAATTTCAAATTAACTCACTATCTTAGGCGATAATACGGTACTGACAAGTTAATATTTCCAGACTGAAGAATTTCAACACCCCCTATCAAGCAACCGCCCTATTCAAATTTGTAAACGCAGGGTCTCTCAAAATCCGGTAATGTTTAGCTGAGACTAGATATCTTTCAAGATCGAATCTGTAGTAGAGCCAGACTGCGTAACTGATAATTTGGGATGGAAATCTGTATCATTGATAGCTGCTCATCTCGGTATTATCTATCAAAACTTGTCAGCACCCTGTCTTCGAATACATTAAGGTTGATTACAACACAAAGAGAAGGCAAGGTATTCTTGAATGTCTAAGTCCTAAGCAATATGAAAAACTTAAAGTCGCTTAGTAGAGGTGTCTGTTTTAGGTAGTACAGACCATTTCTAAAGAATACTATTCTACTACTACCTTTTTATTCATATCTGGGGCGAGATTGATGTCAAGAATCAACCTACCTACCCACGACTCGCTTAACGAAGTGTCCGAAATTGGTGGGGCGGATCACTACAAGCTGAGGTCGTAAATTTATCCTATACCCTCCTATAAATTCATGACCAGTGAGAATTATCTAAAACAACTTGCATCATTTCGTAAATAAACGTAACGTTAGTCATGCTTCTCGAACAAATTAAAGCGCTTGGTAACGACACCCGTATGCAAGTTATGGAATGGCTTAAGCAGCCACGTGATAATTTTCCGCAACAGGATCACGAGGATCCCGAGGGCGTGGGAATCTGCATGACGCATATCCAGCAGAAAGTGGAACTATCGGCGTCAACAGCCTCCTCCCATATGGCAATTTTGCAGCGGGCCGGGTTTCTGACGACAACCCGGATCGGCAAGTGGACTTACTTCCGTCGCAATGAGCAAGTCATTCAGTCTTTCACCCAG
>Ga0209345_10001970_pt1 | contig 23597 bp, 12 predicted proteins | sample Cruoilmetagenom7_FD_187294 | JGI IMG/M metagenome (GOLD analysis project Ga0209345, IMG submission 187294) | Oil polluted marine microbial communities from Coal Oil Point, Santa Barbara, California, USA - Sample 7 (SPAdes) (version 2) | ecosystem: Environmental > Aquatic > Marine > Oil seeps ...
GCTTTTTTTTCTGCTGAGCGTGTAATAATTTCAGATTCTACAAACATTCCTACTAAAAAAGGTTCAGATTCGTCTTCTAAGTGTCCGTGAACACGCACTGTTCTTTTTGTTTCATCAATTGATTTACCAATTAAATGAACTTCTGCATTGAATATTATTTCAGAATTTTCAGGGATTTGAAATTTAATTAATTGTCCTTCTTTTACTTTTAAAACATCTTTTTCAAATACAACCAATTCTAAATGTTTGTGTTCGCTATTTATTATTTCCAAAATAACATCTGAAGCGTTCATAAATTTTCCAACACTTGCATTTACTTCAGAAATACTCCCTGATATTGGCGAGTAAATTGGTATAATTGAAGTGAATTTTCCATTTTTAACATTAGAAACATTTACATTCATTAATTTTAATTTTTGCTCTAAAGAATTTACTTGAGCAACGGCACTTTTGTAATCGCTTTCCGCTTTTAGAAAGTTTTTTTGTGAAGTAATTTGCTCTTCAAATAAAATTTTCTGACGCTCATATTCATTTTTTAAATACTTCAATTTTTCAAAAATCTCTAAATAATTTTGTTGAATTTCAATAAAATCTGGATTCTCAATTGTTAATAATAATTGTCCTTTTTTTACTTTATCTCCAATTAAAAGTGGTGTAGTTTTAATAAAACCTGCCATAATAGCACTCACTTTTGCTCTACTTGCAGGTGGAACATCAATAAATCCATTGGTTATGATTCCTTCTGAAAAAGGTTCGTTTGAAATAGTTCCCAATTCCATTTTTGAATTAGAAAATTGAGCTTTTGATATTTCAATTAAATTGTTAATTTCAACTGTATTTTGTGTTGTTGCTTCCTCCTTTTTTGAAGTTGTACACGAACTTGTAACAAAAACACTGGCAACAAGTAGCAATATAATTATATATGAATTTTTCATTTTCTATAAGTTTAAATAATTAATTTCTAAAGCAATTTGATTGTATGAATTTAAATTGGATAAATAGTCTAACGTAATTTGATTTGAAGTTTCAATACTTTGTATGTATTGAAAAAAATCTATTTCTCCATTTTTATAACTTGAAGTTGCTGTATTTAAAATTTCATTGGCAACTTTGTTTCCACTTTCATTAAAATAAGCCAATTGAGATTCACTTTTTTTAAGTTCTTCCAATAACGTTTTATATTTTGAGTTTAGTTTGAATTTTAAATCAAAAGCTTGTTCCTCTGCAATATCTTGTTCAATTTTTAAAGCTGAAATTTTTGCTGATTTCCCATAAAAAAATAATGGAATTGCTACACCAGCCTGAAAACTATTTACCGAAATATTTGCTTTTACATCTTTACTATTAAAATAATTAAACTGTAAATCGGGCAATAATTCTTGAGCTGAAATACCTTTCTTAGCTTTAAATAATTTACTGTTTTCAGCAGTATATTCTGTTAATAAATGTTGCTCTAAATCAGGTTGTTGCACTTCAATTTTTAGTAATTCTGTTTCAATAATTTTAACAGTTTCTTCATTTTGCAGCAATCCATTTAAAAAGGTATATGCTATTGAAATATCATTCTTAGCTTGACTTAACTGTGCTTCATATTGCTTGTATTTAGATTGTGCAGTAATCATCTCTAAATAGTTGGTTTCTCCAAGCTCAAATTTTCTTTTTGCAGCATGTGAAAAATTAAAATACAAACTATCTACATATTTTAAATGCGACAATTTTTTGTTTAAATAAACTATTTTATAAAAGGATTTAGTTACTTCTCTAATCAAATTAATTTTAGCCATTTCATAGTCTAAACCAGCTAGGTTCGAAGTAATTTTATTTGCTTTTTTTCTAGCAAAATAAACAGTTGGAAACTCAATTGTTTGATCAATTCCATAGGTTTCAAAAGGTTTTCCATCAATCCCTAAATTGGTTTCATCATTCATGAAATAGAATTTAGTTTTATCTATTTCAAATGCACTACCAATAAGTTTGTTCGTTTTATCAGTTTCTAAACTTTTAATTTTCAGTTCTTTATTATTTTTTACAGCAATTTCAATTGCTTTATCTAAAGAAATTATTTTCTCCTGTGAAAACCCAAAAAACGGAACTAACAAAAACGATACAATTAATGTAGTTGATGTCACTTTTCTTTTATTCATTTTAAACTTTTTAGCATCAAAAATGGAATATAATACTGGTAAAACAACCATTGTTAAAATAGTTGCAGTTACTAAACCACCAATTACTACTGTAGCTAAAGGTCTTTGAACTTCAGCACCTGCATTGGTTGAAACCGCCATTGGCAAAAATCCAAAAGCAGCAGCAGCGGCAGTTAAAATTACTGGTCGTAAACGCTCTTTAGTTCCTTTTAAAATTCGTTCATTAACGTCATCAAAACCTTGTTTTTTTAACGATTTTAAATGTTCAATAAGTACAATACCATTAAGTACAGCAATACCAAATAAAGCAATAAATCCAACTCCTGCCGAAATACTAAAAGGCAAACCTCGAATCCATAAAAATAACACGCCACCAACAGCAGATAAAGGAATTGCAGAAAAAATCATAAAAGCATCTTTTATGGAGTTAAACGCAAAATGAAGCATTATAAATATTAAAAATAATGCAATTGGAACTGCAATTTTTAATCGAGCTTTTGCACTATTTAAATTTTCAAATTGTCCGCCATAAGAAACAGTATAGCCTACAGGTAATTTAACTTGAGTTTCAATAATATTTCTAACATCTTGTACAACAGATTCCATATCTCGGTTACGAACATTAATCCCAATTACAATACGTCTTTTAGTATCATCTCTAGAAATTTTCGCAGGTCCTTTTGTGTATTCAATTGTAGCAACTTCATGTAATGGAATTTTAGTTCCAGTTGGAGTATCTACATACAAATTTTTAAGGTTTTCAATATTTTTTCTGTATTCAGGATGTAAACGTACTACTAAATCAAATCTACGTTCACCTTCAAAAACATTTCCAACAGCATTTCCGGCAAACCCCATAGAAACAATTTCATTTAATACTTGAATATTCAATCCATAACGTGCTACTTTTTTTCTGTTGTAAGTAACCGTCATTTGAGGCAAACCATCAATTTTTTCGACAATGATATCTGATGCACCTTCAACATTGGCAATTTTACTTTTGATTTCATCCGCTTTATCTACTAGAACACCTAAATCTTCACCAAATATTTTAACTGCCACATCTGCTCTAACCCCAGTAATTAACTCGTTAAAACGCATTTCAATAGGTTGTGTAAACTCAAAATCTATTCCTGGAATTATGGATAATTTCTCTTTAAACTTATCGGCTAATTCATCTTTTGAATCTGCAGAAACCCACTCGCCTTTTGGTTTTAGTTTAATAATTACATCGCTTTCTTCCATAGACATTGGATCTGTTGGAACTTCAGCTGCTCCAATACGTGAAACTACTTGAGAAACTTCAGGGAAATTATCTAATAATATTTGTTCAATTTGTGTCGTAATTTCAGATGTTTTAGTTAATGTAGTTCCGGTTTTTAAAACTGGTTGAATTACAAAATCTCCCTCATCTAAGGTTGGAATAAACTCTCCTCCCATTCTGTTAAATAGAATTCCTGTAACAATTAATAGCGCAACTGATGAACTAATAACTATTTTTTTATGAACTAGAGACCATTTAATTACCGGTTGGTATAATTTGTAAAAGAAGGCCATTAAACGTTTAGAAACGTTGTTTTTTGTCACCTTTTCTGGTTTTAAAAATATAGAAGAAATGACTGGTACATAGGTAAAGCATAAAAACATAGCACCAATTAAAGCAAAACTAAATGCCATTGCCATTGGTTTAAACATTTTTCCTTCAACACCACTTAATGACAAAATTGGAATGAATACAATTAAAATTATCAATTGCCCGAATATTGCCGAAGTCATCATTTTTGAACTACTGCTATAGGTAATTTCATCAATACTATCTTGTCGTTCACTTTTTGAAAGCAGCATTAGTTCTTTTCTGCTACTTGTTATTTTAAAGGCAATAAATTCAACAATAATTACGGCACCATCTATTATAATACCAAAATCTATCGCTCCTAAACTCATTAAATTGGCATCTACGCCAAAAACGTACATCATAGACAATGTAAATAGCAGCGACAAAGGAATTACAGAAGCAACTACCAAACCTGAGCGCATACTCCCTAATAATAAAATAACCACAAAAATTACTATGATTATGCCAATAATTAAGTTTTCCGCAACGGTAAATGTTGTTTTACCAATTAACTCACTTCGTTCTAAAAATCCGTTAATAAAAACACCTTCGGGTAATGTTTTTTGAATTTCGGCAATGCGTTCTTTTACGGCTTCAATTACTTTGTTTGAATCTCCATCTTTAAGCATCATTACTTGTCCAAGTACTTTTTCTCCTTCTCCATTTCCAGTAATTGCTCCAAAACGATTGGCAAATCCAAAATTAACTTCAGCAATATTTTTGATTAAAATTGGAACGCCATCCACATTTTTGACCACAACATTTTCAATATCATCCAGTGATTTTATCATTCCTTCTCCACGAACAAAATAACTTTCATTGGTTTTTTCAATATAACCACCACCAGCAACACTGTTGTTTTTTTCCAACGCATCCAATACTTGTGAATGCGTAATGTTCATAGATTTTAATTTTTCAGGATTTAAAGCAACTTCATATTGCTTTAAAAATCCTCCCCATGTATTTACTTCCACTACGCCTGGAATACCAGATAATTGACGTTTTACAACCCAATCTTGAAGAGTTCTCAATTCCATAGGAGAATAGCGATCTTTAAAACCCGGTTTGGTATCTAATATATATTGATAAATTTCACCCAAACCAGTAGTAATTGGTCCCATTTCAGGAGTTCCAAAACCTTCTGGAATTTTTTCTGAAGCAGATTTAATTTTTTCAGCAATTAATTGTCGTGGTAAATACGTTCCCATTGCATCTTCAAATACAATAGTTACCACTGATAATCCAAATTTAGAAATAGATCTAATTTCTGTAACTCCTGGTAAATTTGCCATCTCCAATTCTACAGGGTACGTAATAAATTGCTCTACATCTTGTGTAGATAAGTTTTTTGAAGTTGTAATAACTTGCACCTGATTATTTGTAATATCAGGCACTGCTCCAATCGGAATTTGGGTTAAGGAAAAAATTCCAAAACCTACAATTGCTGCTGTTATTAAAAGTATGATAAGTTTATTATCTATACTAAGTTTAATAATTTTTTGTAACATAATTAATTAGTTAGTAGTTTATAAATCAGATAATTAATAATTTAATCATCTCTTTTATTTACAAAACGAAATTGATTATACTACTCTTGGAGGTTGAAATATAGTATTGGTTAAAAGACTTGTAATTGGCTCTTTATAGGTGAAGTTTTTTAAACTTTCAATTGAAATGTCATTCTTAATTGCAAATACATTATTACAAATTATATATACAATATGAAAATGGGAATCTGCATGTTGGTGTTTAAACGGCAGGTCTTCATGCTCTTGATGCTTTTCGTTATGTTCGTTTTGCTCACTTCCATAATGTTGAGAAATAAAGTCTGAAAAATTCTCACCTTCCTCAATATGCGAAGCAATATGATCTGCCAAAACAACTAATTTTGGTAAATCTTTTAAATCAAAATTAAAACTTTGAATTAAAATAATGACAGACAATAATGTGGCAGATACCTTAAACATACTGGGCTAAAATATAACTATTTTATAAAATACAGCATTCATAAAGTTACAAAACATCTTAAATTTTACCAAAATATTTTCTAACAAACCATTCTAAACTTAAACTAATAAGTGTGAAAAATAAAAGCCAATACCAATTTATAAGCGGCGTATTTTTAGTTTCCAATTTTTGAATTGCACTAAACCTTTCATCATTTAAAACACTAGAAATCAATATTTTTTCCTCATTCTCATAAAAAATAGCACCATTTGTTTTTGAAGAAAGGATTTTAAAATTTTTATCATCTGAATTTAAATGTTGCTGCTCTAACTCAAAAGGTAAAACTTTAAATTTACCTAATATACTTTGATTTTTATTTTCTGAAACTACTTTATATTCATACTCGCCTTCTGGTAAGTTTGTTATTTCTGCTTGATAATTAGTTTCAAATAAAGAAAAAGGTATGTTTTTAGTAAATCCATTTACACTATTTTTAATACTTAAAGATAGACGCTCATTTTTATCAAAATTCAAGTTTTCATCAAGAATATTAGCAGTCACTTTTACTGTTTCATTTGAATAATAAATTGATTTTATATCAACATTTAATCTATTAAAATTTTTAGTTGAAGATAAATATTGAACTAAATTTAAAAAATAGCTGTCAAATTCCTCAAATGAATTCTTATTTCGAAAACTTTCCATTCTCCACCTCCAACTGTTTTCTCCAAATAATATCCCTTTTTTTGTAATTCTGTTTGAAAATGTTGCCAAGAGTGGAGCGTTTATTTCAATTAATCCAATTCTTTGCTTTAATAAAACTTGATGTGGAACATTAAATTTAAAATCTCCAAACAAATCATCTAATGGAGGAAATGACTGAAAACCAATATCTTCTGTTAAAAAAGCTGTATTATTTTCATCATAAATAGGAAAATATTTTTCTGGTTGATTGGTGTTATTTTTTAAAAAATCTTGCTGTATTGAGTTTAAAAAATTCCAATCTGTATTTAATCCTGAAATAATAAAATAATTTATTTTTTTTGAAATAACTTCATTAAAAACTTTTTCAAACGAATTGGTTGGTTGATACAAAATAACCAATTGAAAATCGCGTAAATTATCGTTCCATTCATTTACATTTTTAATGGTAACTTCCTTTTCTTCAGACGATTCTATAGCTCTTTTAAACATTCCAATATCTGGATGATTTGTTTCGGTAAGCAGTAATACCTTCGATTTTTTATCTACAACAGTAATACTAAAATTTTGATTGTTATTTAATTTATTAACCTCATTTTTAAGCTGTTCAATACTTACATTGTAAAATTGTACACCTTCTTCTTCTGAATCTAAATAAACGGTTTCAATAATAGAATTATTTACCTCGGAGAATTTTAAATTTTTTGAATATATCCGTTTTCCAGATTTATAAATATTTAATTTTTTAGCCACATTCCTATTACCATTATAATTGACAAATATTTCAACAGGTAATTTATTTTTTATATAGGTATATTTATTTGCATTCACAGTTTCAATTGAAATATCTTCAATAGAAGTTGTATCACCCACTATAAAAGGAAAAACTGGACTCTTATAGCTTGAAAAATCGATGGATTTACCTATATTTTCGTTTCCATCGGTAATAAAAATTAAAGGTGTATTGTTTGGTTGAAAAACTTTTGAAAATGCTTCTAACGGTTTTGATAAATTTGAAATTGGATCGTTAAAATCTAATGCTCCATTTTTCTTTAAATTATCGCCAATTGAATAATACGAAATATCAAATTTATCATTTAGGGCTTTATTAGTTTTAACATTATCAACAAACAAAGAAACTTTCTCATCGTTTCCGTTATTTTTTATCGATTTAGAATTATCAACCACAACAATTAATGTTGGTTTTTCAATATTAAATTCATCCTTTTTAAGAGTCGGATTTATTAAGTAAATTAAGATTGATAAAACACTAATAAAGCGTAAAGCAAAAAGCCAATATTTCAATTGGCTTTTTGCTTTGTTTTTATATAAATACTGAAATCCTGCAACAATAATTGCAATTAAAACCGCTAATAAAATTAAGAACAAGCTTAAAGATTTCAATTATTAAATTTTAAGTTAACATTCCACCGTCTACTTGAAGAACTTGTCCTGTTACATAACCAGACAAATCAGATCCGAAATACATTGCAGCTTCAGCAACATCGTCCGTATTTCCACCTCTTCTTAAAGGGATTTTATCTGTCCATTCTTTAACAACCTTAGGGTCTAATTTTGCTGTCATTTCAGTTTCAATAAATCCTGGAGCAATAGCATTACATCTAATACCCCTAGCACCATATTCTAAAGCAACCGATTTAGTAAAACCTATTACACCTGCTTTAGATGCTGAATAGTTTGTCTGACCTGCATTTCCTTTAATACCTACAACCGAGCTCATATTAATAATTGAACCACTACGTTGTTTACACATATGAGGAAGAACCGCTTTTGTTGTATTAAAACACGATTTAAGATTTATTCCAATTACTCTATCCCAACTTGCTTCACTCATTCTAAGTAAAAGGCCATCGTCTGTAATACCCGCATTATTAATTAAAACATCAATTCTTCCAAAATGTTTAATAACATCAGCTACCATTTCATGAGTAGCATCGTGGTCTGAGGCATCTACACGATAACCTTTACATTTAACACCACGTACAGTAAGTTCTTTCTCAAGCTCATGAGTGATATCTTTACTAGAAATATATGTGAAAGCAATATCTGCTCCTGCTCTTTCGTAACGATAAGCAATTTCTTTACCAATTCCTTGTGAAGCACCAGTTATTAACGCTACTTTGCCTTTAAGTAAATCTGAAGCTTGATTAAAATCCATTGACATAATTCTAAAAATTTTTGATTTGTAATAATTTTGGTAAATATAGTAATTACAGATTTGATGTAAATAACAAATCTTACATATTTATTTAATTGAAATGAGCCTATTTTTAAGCAAAAAAAGCCTTCAATATGAAGGCTCTTTTATTAAAATTGGGGTTTTGACAAAAGCTGGGAAATTTTAACGACTTACTGTTCCTGTTGGTAAAGATGCTAGGTTCAATCCTAAATCATGCGTAACTGGAGCTGTTTCTTGACCAACTGCACCTACTAGAGGCTTCATCGTAAAAGGGGCAGGAGAATTATCTGGATATGGTTCTATAGAAATAACTGCTGTACGACCTCTAACATCTAAAGGGAATGTAAACCCTGTTGGAGCATTTAGAAAAAAATCTTCACCAGGTACTGGAGGTCCAGCATTATTCTCTGTTCCGCTAAACCCATTTGAATCATCGGCAGTTGTAAAACTTGTAAATGTTCCTGTTGTTACTGGTCCAATACCTTCAACTACCACCCATCCTTCATATTTCCATCCTGCTGGTAATTCTGGCAACCCAAAACCTGCTGTTGGTGGTGCTCCAGGTGTACCAAACCAAATACCGTTTTCGTCATTACCATTATTAGTAGATCCTGGCACTTCATCAGTTGGGGTTCTTAAAAATGCTTTTCCCCAAGAAGAGCTAAAATCACCAACAATTGTTGTATTAACAGAAGCTGTGTTTCCAGAAAAATCACCAACCATATATTTAGTTTCAGATGGAGCAGAATCTGGATCTACGGCTGGCTCTATTGTAAGAACAAATTTAACTGCTAACTCTAAATCACTCTTATTAACTGTAAAAGATTGCGGAAAGCTAACACTTGAAAAAGTACCAGTACTTACCGGGCTTCCATTTACTATTAACCAACCTTCATACATAAAATCATCACCTAATTCATCTAATCCTGTTAAATTTAATATTAAACTATCAACGTTTTGAGATTTTAAAATTTCATCAACATCCGCTTGTAAAAGACTAAGGTTTTCTTGAAGCATCACTAAATCTGCTTCAGAAAAGTCAGCAGTTAGCGCATTTAAATCTGTCTGAAGCGATGAAATTTTAGCCAAAATATTAGTTAAGCCTACATCTGTACCATCCAAGGTAGTCTGTAAAGAATTTACAGTATTTTGAATAGTTGATAAATCTGCTTGCAATGTTGCGAGTGAAGAAACTTGTGATTGAAGCGTAGTTATTGATGCATTTAAAGCATCAAACTCATCATCATAATTCTTACATGAGGTAATAACTAAAGTAATAACTAAAAAACTGAATAGAACTTTTTTCATAATTGTTAAATTTTAAATAATTAATATTATAACAAAAGTATGTACAGCAAAATCTCTAAAATGTTAGCTAGCTAACACTAAGCAGATTTTTTTAAAAAAAGTATTTCTTTTCCTCTAAAATCGATGACACCATCAGATTTTAGTTCATTCATAATTATGTTTAATGTAGGCCTTGAAGTTCCTATTAAACTGGCAATATCTTTTTGAGTATAAGGATGAGTTGCTTTTAAATTACCCGTTTCTTCACAGCAAATACCATAATCCTCACATAATTCATCTAGAAATTCTGTTAGTCTTGTTTTAGCATCTTTAAAAAGTAAAATTTGAAGTCTTCTTTCTAATTTTTGGATTCTAAAACTAATAAACTTATAAATCTTTAAGGTGAAAGTTTGATTGTCTCTCATTAACTCGTGAAGCGTTGTAACTCCTATTGGACAAATTGAAGTACTATTATCGAGAGATTGTGCAAATTCATTTCTTTTTTCTTCTCCAAGTATCGCTTTTTCACCAAAAACTTCACCTTTACATAAAATTGCTTTAACTACTTCATTGCCTCCATCGTTATAATATCCAAGTTTGACTTTTCCCTTTTCAATTAAGTAAATTTTTGTAGATGCATCTTCTTCAAAATACACATAATCATTTTTTGAATAGTGATTGAAATTATGGCAATTTTTATACTTTGCAAATTTATGTGGACATAGAATCTTAAATAAATTTACATTTTCAAAGTGCCAAAGTGATTTCATATTTTGAGTTTAAAGGTCTGTCGTGAATATCTTGAATTCTTACAAAATATTTTATAATAATCGGAAAAACCAATATAAAATATGACAATTCCTTATAGGTTAAAAAAAAAATAATCAATCTTTTTTAAATAAAAACTTATTTATTTGTTTATTTTTTATATTATTACGAACTAATTAACTAAAAAAAAATATGATTAACAAAAAAAACCTATTATTAGTGATATTCTCGCTTTTAACAATTGCAACCTATGCACAATCTTATCAAATTACAGGAAAAGTAACAGATACAGACAATCAACCACTTCCTGGAGTTTCGGTTACCATAGAAGGAACCACAAAAGGTACAACTACAGATTTTAATGGTATCTACAAAATAAGTGTAGAATCAAGTGAAAATCTAATTTTTTCATATATTGGATTTAACGACAAGAAATTACAAATGGACGGAACAAAAGTATTTAATGTTGTTCTTGTTTCAGGAGTATCATTAGACGAAGTTGTAATTGTAGGATCAAGAAACCCTAACAGAACAGCTGTAGACACACCAGTTCCTGTCGATATAATTGACGTAACTGAACTCATAACTGCGGGTCCACAAGTTAATTTAAATCAAATTTTAAATTATGTGGCGCCTTCGTTTACTTCAAATACACAAACCATTTCTGACGGTACTGACCATATTGACCCAGCTTCTTTAAGAGGTTTAGGTCCTGATCAAGTATTAGTTTTAATTAACGGTAAAAGAAGACATTCGTCTTCTCTTATTAATGTGAATGGTACTTTTGGTAGAGGAAGTGTTGGAACAGATTTAAACGCCATTCCTGCTGCTGCTATTGAGCGTATTGAAGTTTTACGTGATGGTGCTGCTGCACAATACGGTTCTGATGCCATTGCTGGTGTAATAAATATTGTATTAAAAAGAAGTACTAATGAGTTAACTATGAATGTTACTACAGGTGCTTATTTCTCTGAAAACTCAAATGATCAAACCGGTGGTAGCGATGGTGAAACAACCAATGTAAGTGCAAATTATGGTTTGCAATTAGGAGATAAAGGTGGTTTTATAAATTTTACTGGAGATTTTGACGTAAGAGAAGATTACAGTAGAATGAAAGAATTTGAAGGTGGTATTTTTAATCAATACAATACTATTGAAAGAATTGCAAATGATGCTGGTTATGACATTACTGATCTTTTAGATGATGATGTATCTGACGTTATTCAATATGGTAATCTTGCAGGATTAAATTTAGATCCGAATGCTACCAAAGCTGAATTACAGAGTATCTTGTCTGCAGACAATACTACTTCTGAATTAGCTGCACGAAACCAAACTAGAAGTGATTACAATATGAGAGTGGGTCAATCTGCTTTACGTGGTGGTCGTTTCTTTGCAAATATGTCTTTGCCTTTAAATGAAGATGGAACGGAGTTATACTCTTTTGCTGGTATAAGTTCAAGAAAAGGAAACTCGGCTGGTTTTTATAGATTACCAAGTCAAAATAGAACCTATACGCCTGCATATATCAATGGATTTTTACCTGAAATAAATTCAACAATTACTGATAAATCTTTTGCTATTGGTATTAAAGGTGCTATTGGAGATTGGGAACTTGATTTTAGCAATACCTTCGGGAAAAATGAATTTTTATACACAATTGGTAATACTTTTAATGCCTCTCAACAAGGAGCCTCTCCAACAACTTTTGATGCAGGTGGATTTTCATTCGCTCAAAACACAACTAATTTAGACTTGAGTAAATTTTTCGAAGACACCATGGCTGGAGTTAATGTTGCTTTTGGTGCAGAGTACCGTGTTGAAACTTATGAAATATATGCTGGTGAATTAGGTTCCTATGCTCAATTTACAGCAGACGGACAAGTAATTACAACACCTAGCCAAAATCCTTCGGTAGATTTCTTTGATAGAGCAAGACCAGGTGGATCTCAAGTATTCCCCGGGTTTAGTCCTTCAAATGAATTGTCTCGTGGGAGAAGTAGTGTTGCTGGATATTTTGATGTAGAGGCTGATGTTTCTGAAAACTTCTTACTAAGTTTAGCTACTCGCTATGAAGATTATTCTGATTTTGGATCAACTTTAAATTTTAAAATAGCTTCAAGAATAAAAGCTGGAGACAATACAAACCTTCGTTTTGCATTGAACACTGGTTTTAGAGCACCGTCTTTACACCAATTAAATTTCAATTCAACATCTACAATATTTGACCAAAATGGAGATCCAATTGAAGTTGGAACCTTTTCAAATGATAGTAGAGCTGCTAAACTATTAGGAATTCCTCAATTAAAAGAAGAAACTTCTAAAAGTGTTAGTTTAGGTATTACAACTAAATTACCAGATGCTAATTTAACATTTACACTTGATGGATATTGGGTAGGAATTGACGATAGAGTAATTTATACAGGTAGATTCTCCGGTCCTGGAACTGGTTCTGAGCTGGATAATTTATTATCTCAAGCAAACGCTGGTGCTGCTGCTTTCTTTGCTAATGCAATTGATACTGAATCTAAAGGGTTAGACATCGTTATTACACATGACGCCTTAATTGGTGAAAGTGCGAAACTAAAAACAGATTTGGCCGCTACTTTCTCTAAAACAAAAAGAGTTGGTGATATTAACGCTTCGCAAGTTTTAATTGATGCAGGAAAAGTTGATACTTATTTTGATGAAGCAAGTAGAGTTTATTTGGAAGAAGCTGTACCTGGAACTAAATTAAACTTATCAAATAGTTTAACTACTGATAAATTCAACATTTTCTTAAGAAACGTTTACTTTGGTGAAGTTACTGAAGCAACAACGAATATTAATAGACAACAAGTTTTTGGAACTAAAGTAGTTACCGATTTGTCTTTTGGATATAAGGTTTCCGAAAGTACTACCATTACTATAGGGGCAAACAACTTATTAGATGTTGAACCAGACAGAGCTGAGTTAGAATTTTCTGATGGAGGAACAAACAGAAGTTCTGGTCGTTTTGACTGGTCGCGTAGAGCACAACAGTTTGGTGTTGGAGGTCGTTTCCTTTTCGCTAGATTAAATTTTGTGCTAAAATAAAAATAAACACTTTTTACAACGAAAGTTTTAAGCCCGTAAAGAATTTCTTTTTTGCGGGTTTATTTTTGAAATGACACAAAAAAATACTTTATAAAAAAACTCCTTAATTAATTATGGAGTTTTTTAATTTATAAGAAAATTCTATTTACGAAACTATATGTAATTCTCTAAATTCTTTCGTAACTAAAAAGGTAACATCGCCATTCAAATAAGAGATATCAATTTGCTCATTATCAACTTCAATAGATTTAATTTTAAATGGTAAACCATGAATATTTATCTTAAATGTTTCATAGCTGGCTATAAATTTCCCAGATTTAAATTGCTGAATAGTTAAAGAATTTTTCTTTCCTACTTGATTAAAGTTTCTTAAACTATATCTCCCTTTTTTATAATCATAACCATCGTGTGCATCTTCATACACTTCTGAAGATTCCTTTCCTAACTTAAAATAAATATCTAATTCGAGCTCAGTAATTTCCTTTTCTCCTACATATTGTTGTATTGGATATTTTGGAATAATAGCACCTTCTTTTATAAAAATTGGCATACTATCTATATCGGCATCTACCCACTTTTCTTCTCCACCAATTTCAATTGAATTATCCCAGAAATTATACCATCTTCCTCTAGGAAAATACATTCGTCTTCCTTTTGCATGTGCTTCAAGAATAGGGCAAATCAATATTTTTTCACCAAAAATAAACTCATCGTTTCTGTAATATGTATGTGGATCCTCTTGATCAAATAGAACCAGCGACTTTATTATTGGGATTCCTTCATTTGTATAACGCCAAAAAGCACTATATAAATAAGGTAATAATTGATAACGAATCTCAATAAACTTTCTAGCTATGTCAGTAATTGAAGTACCAAATGACCAAGGTTCTTGATCTCCGTGATCTCCACTTGAATGCACTCTACAAAATGGATGAAAAACACCTAGTTGAATCCATCTGGCAAATAATTCTCCAGTTGGTTGTTCTGCAAATCCACCAATATCAGATCCTATAAATGAAAAACCTGACATACACATACGTTGTGTTTGTTGATTGGCGAGAGATAAATGATCCCAAGTTGCGACATTGTCTCCTGTCCAAGCAGAAGTATATCTCTGCGTTCCTGAATAAGCTGATCTTGTAATTACAAATGGACGTTTCGGATAACTAAATTTTTTCAACCCATGATAAGTTGCTCTGGCCATTTGCATCCCGTAAATGTTATGTGCTTTTCTATGACTACAAGGATTTCCGTCATAATCGTGACGAACATCATCTGGGAAAGATTTATTTGGTACATCCATGACAGCAGGTTCATTCATATCATTCCATACACCGCTTACACCAATTTCTTCAACTAATTCTTTAAATAAATCTACCCACCACTCTCTAACTTCTGGATTTGTAAAATCAGGAAAATAACATTCTCCTGGCCAAACTTTTCCTTTCATATAAGGTCCATCAGCTCTTTTACAGAAATAATCCTTGTCTAATCCTTCTTTGAAAACGCTATAATCATTATCAATTTTTATTCCTGGATCTATAATTACAATTGTTTTAAATCCATCATTAGATAACTCTTTTACAAATTCTTTAGGATTTGGAAAATGCTCTTTACTCCAAGTAAAACATCTGAACCCATCCATATAATCGATATCCAAATAAATGGCATCACAAGGTATTTTTAAATCTCTAAATCCTTTCGTTATTTCTTTTACTTTAGTGTCAGGATAATAGCTCCATTTACACTGATGAAATCCTAAAGCCCAAAGTGGCGGTATATGCTGAGGACGACCGGTTAAATCGGTATAATTAGAAACAACATCGTTCATATTAGGCCCATAAATGAAATAATAATTCATTTCACCACCTTCAGCCCAAAAACTAGTTACATTTCTTTTTTCATGACTAAAATCGAAAAATGAAGGGAAAGTATTGTCAAAAAACACTCCGTATGATTTTTGATGATGTATTGCTGTATAAAATGGAATTGTTTTATAAATAGGATCTGTATTCCTAACATATGCATAGGAATCTGTTACCCAGTTTTTAAACCTTTTTCCTTTTAAATTATTTTCAACTGGTTTATCTCCTAAACCATAATAACTTTCACTTTCTTGTGAAGCTAGTGACATTTTAACTATATCACCTCCTAATTCATAACTTTCTTCCCAATGAAAACCAAGTTCATCTTCACAAATTAAATCTTTAGTCTTTTTGTCAAAAATTGATTTTCTTAAGTCTATTTTTGAAATGCAACATATTAGTTTTGATGTAGTAATTATATAATCCTCTTTATTTTCTACAATTTCTAAATGATTAAATCCCTTGCTGGCATATTTCGTAATTGCATAGGAAAAATCTTTATCAAATATGCCAGTTGTAGAATATCGAAATCGTAAAACACTGTCTCTTTCAATAGTTAATTGAAGTACGACATTATTCTCAGAAGTAAAATATAAAATATTTCCATCCTTTTTGTATGACGCTATTTTTGAAGGAACTAAATTTCCTTTGTGTTCTAATTCTGTATTTAAAATCATAAGCTATTTCATTTAGTCAGTAGTTGCAAACATACTACTTCTCTTAATTTTATTTAACTTAACATCACTAATAAAACATCAATAATTTTACTGAATATATAAAATTATTGATGTTTTTTTTATTTTTATAAAAGTGATGCTATTTTATCTCAAATATGTTAATTCCTAACGGTGATAATTTAACTTCAGCTGAAAATGCTTTGCTATTCCAAGTAATTTCTTCAATAGTTTTCATCCTTGTATTTCCAAAACCACTTCCACCATATTTCTTTTTATCACTATTGAAAACCTCTTTTAGTTTTCCTTTCGAAGGCAATCCGATTCTATAGTTTTCAATTGAATTTGGTGTAAAGTTACAAACAACTACCAAGTTTTTAGCTTCGTCATTTCCTTTTCTAATATAAGAAATAACAGAATTCTGTGAATCATCTAAACTTATCCATTCAAATCCATCTTGACTAAAACCTTTTTCAAATAAAGCTGGTTGTGTTTTGTAAAATTTATTTAAATCTTTATAAAAAGTTTGCAAGGTTTTATGTGGTGCAAACTCTAATAAATTCCAGTCTAAACTTTCTTGAAAATTCCATTCTGCATACTGTCCAAATTCACTTCCCATAAACAATAGTTTAGTTCCTGGATGCGTGAACATATAACCATAAAGCAGTCTTAAATTGGCAAAACGTTGCCATTCATCACCAGGCATTCTTCCTAAAATAGATTTTTTTCCATAAACCACTTCATCATGTGATAGTGGTAACATGAAATTTTCGGAAAAAGCATAAGCTAAACTAAAAGTTATATCATTTTGGTGATGTGATCGATACATAGGATCTTTACCAAAATATTCTAAAGTATCATGCATCCAACCCATCATCCATTTCATTCCAAAACCTAAACCTCCCATTGAAGTTGGTTTTGAAACCATTGGAAATGCCGTAGATTCTTCAGCTATTGTTTGAACATCTGGAAATGATTTATAGACTTCTTCATTTAATTCTTTCAAAAATGAAATAGCAGCTAAATTTTCTTTACCTCCAAACTCGTTTGGTTCCCATTCGCCATCTTCACGAGAATAATCTAAGAATAACATTGAAGCAACAGCATCAACTCTTAAACCATCTGCATGATATTGTTCCAACCAAAAAATGGCATTACTAATTAAAAATGAACGAACTTCATTTCTTTCATAATTAAAAATTAAACTTTTCCAATCTGGATGGTATCCTTTTTTTCTATCAGGATGCTCATATAAATGTGTACCATCAAAGAATCCTAAACCGTGATCATCACTCGGAAAATGTGAAGGGACCCAATCTAAAATAAGCCCAACACCACTTTGATGTAATTTATCAACTAAATATTTGAATTCATTCGGATACCCAAATCTACAAGTTGGAGCAAAATATCCTGTTAATTGATAACCCCAAGAAGGATCATAAGGATATTCCATAATTGGCATTAATTCCACGTGTGTAAAATTCATGTCAGAAACATAATTCACCAATTCGTCAGCTAGCTCAAAATAAGATAGTGAGCGATCTTCTTCCATTTTCTTCTTCCAGGAACCTAAATGAACTTCATATACCGAATAAGGCGCATCTAATGCATTGTTCTTTTTTCTGGTTTTCATCCATTTTTTATCCTCCCATGCATAATCATCACTCCAAATAACTGAAGCCGTACTTGGTGGATGTTCAGCTCTTCTTCCATACGGATCAGCCTTTTCAGTAACAATTCCATTATTATTAGAGTGAATCTTGTACTTGTATAAATCTCCTTTTCCAAGATTTGGAATAAATCCTTCCCAAATACCTGAGGAATCCCAACGTACGTTTAATTTATACTTTCCATCTTTCCAATGACAAAAATCCCCAACTACAGAAACTTGATTTGCACTTGGAGCCCAGACAGCAAAATAAGTACCTTCTACTCCATCTACAGTTGTAATATGAGATCCGAATCTTTCATATAATCTATAATGTTTCCCCGATTTGAATAAATCAATATCAAAATCTGTAAACAAACTATGTGCTATAACTCTTTTAGCCATTCTTTAATTATTTAATAAATTTGATATTCCTTTTAACGGAATAATTGCCCAAGATGGGCGTGAATTAAGTTCATAACCCAATTCATAAACTGCTTTTTCTAAAAGACAGTATTCTAATATAAAATTACGCTCTTGGTTGTATCCAATATTTAAATTTGCGTTTTGTGCTGTTTCAACATAAGTTCCCATAAAAACTCCTGTAAAGTAACCGTAGAGAATTTCAGCAGCCTTAAACAATTCTTCTTGTGAGTTATTGTATTTATCTTTATTGTTAAAAATAGAGGCATAAATCGCATAATGGAAGGATCTATACAAACCAGCAACATCTTTAATCGGTGGCTGTTTCACTTGTCTATCTCTAATTGTACTTTCTGGTTCACCTTCAAAATCTAATATGAAAAAATCATCATCCTGTACTAAAATTTGCCCTAAATGATAATCTCCGTGAACTCTTATTCGCTCACCTTTAAGTTTAGTCCAATCAAATTTTAAAAATTTACTGCGAATGATGCTTTTTTTACTTAATAGCTCATTTGCTAATTCTAAACTATATCCATCTAACTTATGCAAGTTGTTTTCAATAATATTTAATCTATTTTGAAACTGATAAATCATTCTATTTGTTAACCAAACAGAATAATCACCATTAAAACGAGTTGGTGTAAACGAAGTGTCTTCAAATTCTGCACCCAAATTTATGTGCATTTCTGCAGTTCGCTTTGCCAACGTTTTTAACTGTAAAAACACATTCAAACCAACCCAGTCTATTATTCTATGTGGAATGTCATGAATTCGTAAACGTTCATAATGAATTGGTTCTGGTAAATTATTAATATCGATATGTTTACTGTCGAGTGTCTCAAATATTTTATCAACCTCCTTTAAAAAATAGTCCCAAGCATCGCCGTTATTTGGAATTAACTCTTGCATTACCGCAATAGTTACAACTTCATCATCTTTATTCATTAAATTAATACTACCTAAATATTTTGGAGTATTAGAAAAATCCTTTTTATCCGTTAAAAAACGGTTCATTTCATAATCAGGATTTTTATTTGCAAAGATTCTTCTGAAAAATTTTAAAACGTATTTGTCATTAAAAATTAATGAAGTATTACTTTGCTCCAAGCCCATAAATCGAGATGATTTATAAGAATCATTATTAAAAAGATCGCTTTTATGGTATTGTACTTTTGTCTTGTCAATTGGAGCTGAATTAATTATTCGTTCAAATACAACTTTACGAAACGATTCTAAATTCGTTGCATCAATGATAAATCCTTCTTGATCTTTGATTTTAACCGATACAATTCGATCATTTTGAGCAAAATTTTCATCTGAAACAAAAGCTATTGGCAAAAAATAATGTTGATAAAAAGCTTCAATAAAATCGACTTCAATAATGAGTCCGTAATACACTTCTTCATTATTCTGAATTCTAAAGTACTCAGAAAGCTCGATGTATTTAATTTTACTAGCTTTACCAGCATACCAACGTTGTTTAATTATATAGTCTTCTAAAACATCAGAAAATAAGGTGTTTATAAATTCTTTATTTTCTAATAAGTCTTCCCATTTATCGTTAAAACTTATAGGAGAATTAACTTTCTCTTCCGATGCGTTTTTTGTCATAACTATTTTATAATTTTAAAAATGTGAAAAGGTACATTAGTACCTAATTCAACATAATTATATTCATTAAACCAATTATAAACATTATTTGTTATTAAATCATGAACTTTTAATTGATGCCCGTGGTAAATTTGCAAATCTTGATACGGCAATTGTACAGTTCCTTTTTGTGTCATATGCGCATCTAAATTAATAACCACTAAAACTTCGTTTGTTCTTGCATCATTCCATTTATAAAATGCAATAATTTGTTCATTTTCTATATGACAAAAACGAATATTATTTGTTTGTTGAAGCGCTTCATTCTCTTTTCTAATGTTATTTATTTTTGAAATTAAATTTGTAACATTATTTTCAAGTTTCCAATCGTATTTAGTAATTTGAAATTTTTCAGAATTTAAATATTCTTCTCTCCCAGGTAAACCTGCGCTTATCATATATTCAAAAACAGGTCCATAAATACCAATATTTGAACTTAAAGTAGCTGCTAAAACATAACGTTGAATGTGTTTAGCTTCATTTGCTCCTTGTAAATGAAATGGGTTAATATCAGGAGTATTTGGCCAAAAATTAGGTCGCATATACTCTTTTTGCTCGCTTTTAGTTAGTTCTTCAACATACTCAATAAGTTCGTGCTTATTGTTTCTCCAAGTAAAATAGGTGTATGATTGTGTATAACCTTGTTTTGCCAATTGCTGCATCACTTTTGGGCGTGTAAATGCCTCGGCTAAAAACAATACATTAGGATGTTTCTTTTTAACTTCAGCAATTGCCCAATTCCAAAAATAGTATGGTTTTGTATGCGGATTGTCAACTCTAAAAACTTCAATTCCACAATCAATCCAATAGAATAAGGTACTTAAACATTCATTCCATAAATTTTTATAATCTTCACTTTCCCAATAAATTGGAAGAATATCTTGGTATTTTTTTGGTGGATTCTCGGCATATTGTACGGTTCCATCAGGGCGCCATTTAAACCAATCGGAATGTTCTTTTACCCAAGGATGGTCAGGTGCAGCTTGTAATGCAAAATCCATAGCGATTTCAATATCCAATTCTTTCGCTTTTTTAACAAGTTTTTTAAAATCAGTTAATATACCTAATTCAGGGTGAATATCTTTGTGACCACCCTTTTGCGAACCAATTCCCCAGCAAGAACCAACATCTCCTTCTAATGCCTTTGTTGTATTATTTTTCCCTTTTCTATTTACTTCACCAATTGGGTGCACTGGAGGAAAATACAAAGTATCAAAACCCATCTTCGCTACTCTTGGCAATAATTTTTCGCAATCTTTAAAAGTACCGTGTTTCAATTCTTTGGTTTGTGAAGCCGATCGTGGGAAAAACTCATACCAAGTACTAAAACGAGCTTTTAATCGGTCTACATAAACTTTTAATGAATCAGAAGTATTTGCTAGTAACTTAGTAGGATATTTATAAAATATTTGATGTAATTCATCACCTTTAGCTGCTTGAACAGCCTCATTGTAAGAATCTTCATTTTTGAATAATTCTATTAATTTTTTTATAAATGATTTTTCTGAAGTATTTGCTCTTATTAATAGAGGTTTTAAATATTCAATTCCTTCTAATAATTCAGAATTCACATGTTGATTATCGTCAATTTTTCGAATAATACCATGTTGCCAATTTAAGGCGTAATCTACCCAACCTTGAATTTTATATTCATAAAACCCTTGTTTCTCAACCGTAAAGGAACCTTGCCATTCGTCATTTCCAAAATCTTGTAAACGAACCTCTTTCCATCTTTTTTCACTTTCATGCTTGTACAAAACCGCTGCAGCAATAACATCATGTCCATCAACTAATACATTTGCATTAACTGTAACAATTTCATTTACAATCCTTTTAATAAAAAACTCTCCACCGTTTAATTGTGGAGTAATATTTTCAATTACAACTCGTGATTGGTTAAATTTCATTTAAAATATTTTTGAAAATGTAAAAATAATAAATACTCAACTATTATTTAGATAATAAGAACTACCTAAACAACTATACCGTTTGATTTTTAATAACTAAATTAGATTATTGTACCGTTTTTTATGACAGCTCCTTTTTTAATAACAACAATTCCATCTCTAATACAATACTCTTCGGTCTCGGTATCATTTAAATGTTTTCCTCCATTAATTCTTACATCATCACCGATACAGCAGTTTTTATCTAAAATTGCATTTTTAATAAAACAGCGCTTACCAATACCCATAGAAATTTGTTTTGAATCTAAAATTTCTTCTAACGGTTGGTAAAAATCACTACCCATCATATAGGTGTTTATTACTGTAGATTCTTCATCTATTTTAGAACGAATACCAATTACAGAATGTTCAATTTTACCTGCATTTATAATACAACCTTCAGCAATTACAGTTTTATCTAAATTAGTCCCAGATACCTTTGTTGTAGGTAGCATTCTTGCATGCGTATATATTCTTTTTTTCCTACTATATAAATCAAACTTTGGAAAATCATCTGTTAATCCAAGATTTGCTTCAAAAAATGAATCTATATTTCCAATATCTGTCCAGTAGCCTTCATATTGATGACTTATAACTTTATGCTTGTCAATACTTTGAGGAATAATTTCTTTACCAAAGTCAATTGTACTCTCATCCTTCATTAAATCTTCTAACAGTTTTCTATTGAACAAATAAATCCCCATTGAAGCTAAATAATCACGACCTTCATTTTTCATTTCATTACTAACAGGTGACGTCCATTCTGGTAATAATTTTGCTTCAGGTTTTTCAATAAATGAAGTAATAACATTTTTTTCATTTGTTTTTAAAATCCCAAACGAAGTAGCATCCTTTGCATTTACAGGAATTGTAGCTAACGAAATTGCAGCCTTACTTTTAATATGTTTTTCAACCAACTCATTAAAGTCCATTTGATATAATTGATCTCCTGAAAGAATCAATAAATAATCATAATCAATTTTGTTAAAGTGATGCATACTTTGGCGAACAGCATCTGCAGTACCTTGATACCAACTTGCATTCCCTGGAGTTTGTTCTGCAGCTAAAACATCAACAAAAGCTGAGCTAAAAAAACTAAAATGGTACGTGTTTTTGATATGGCGATTTAGTGAAGCAGAATTAAACTGTGTTAATACAAACATTTGCTTAATTCCAGAATTTATACAATTTGATATTGGTATATCAACCAAACGATACTTTCCTGCAATTGGTACAGCTGGTTTTGAACGTGTTGCTGTTAATGGATGTAATCTTGATCCTTGTCCTCCTCCTAAAATAATTGCTAAAACTTTTGCTGCCATAATTTAATCTTGCTTTATAATTGTTATTTCTTCTTTTTCAATTTATTTAATAAGAGATTTGTATAATTCTTTTGTTTGTTTAGCAATTGCCACCCAATCAAAATGCTCTTCTACTCGTCTTCTTCCATTTTTTGCCATTGAATCTCTCAATTCTTTATTATTTACTAGTTCATTTACACCGTTTGCCAAATCTCTTGAAAATTTATCTGGATTGATAGGTTCAAAAGGTGCACTATCTTGTTGTTCTAATTGAATTAGTATTCCTGTTTCTCCCTCAACTACTACTTCTTTAATTCCTCCAACTGCACTTGCAACTACTGCTGTTTCA
>Ga0209345_10001971_pt1 | contig 23596 bp, 21 predicted proteins | sample Cruoilmetagenom7_FD_187294 | JGI IMG/M metagenome (GOLD analysis project Ga0209345, IMG submission 187294) | Oil polluted marine microbial communities from Coal Oil Point, Santa Barbara, California, USA - Sample 7 (SPAdes) (version 2) | ecosystem: Environmental > Aquatic > Marine > Oil seeps ...
AATAAGTAGCGTCCAAGAATAGATAATTACACGGACATATTTTTTTAAGCGTAATTGTTCACTCTGTTTTGAATTTAAAAAATATTTAAAACCATACATAACACTTTCTCTCTTTTAATATCAAAACTTCAAACATCATTCAGCTCTTTCAATATTTTCATTAACTTCTATACTAAAAGGCAGACTAATTAAAAAACAAACACCGTCATCTTTGTTATAAACACTTAAGTCACCTTTGAGATGTTTTTGTACTATAGTTTTACTCATATATAGACCTAAGCCTGTTCCATTTACTTTCTCTTTTGTTGTAAAATATGGATCAAAAATCTTATCCAGTATTTCATCTTTTATCCCTCCACCATTATCGCATATACTTATGATAATACCATCCCTATTATCTTTAACAGATACAAATATCTTCTTTGTATCTGTTTTCTTTCCAATGAGAGCTTCTTTTGAATTATTAAATATATTGATAATAACTTGCATAAGCTCTCTTGAGTATGTTTTTATTTTTTTACTACTTTGAAACTCTTTAATAACTTCAACATTATTATTCTCTAAAGATTTTCCAATCACATTAAAGGTTTCAATAAAAATATCCTCAGGAAGGATCTCTTCAGAAAGCTTTCCAGGTCTAAAGAAGTTTCTAAAGTCATCTATTGTTTTTGAGAGCTCTTGGGTTTGGTGGATAATATCTTCTGCACCTCTTTTTAAGATTTGTTCATCTAAAATCTCAAGCTCTATATCTGCTAAAATATTATTTGCACCCATAGAGATTACACTTATTGGCTGTCTCCACTGATGAGCTATCATACTTATCATCTCTCCCATAGCAGCATGACGAGATTGAGCTATCATCATTTCATCTTTGACTTTTAACTCATCTTGCATCTGTTTAGTTTGCGTTATGTTGAGTTTAAAAGCTATATAACCATCAACCTCATCTTTATTGTTAAATGATGGTATTATCGTTGAGTTTTCCCAATAAGGAGAGCCATCTTTTTTTAAATTTTTAAAGTCTCCACTCCACACTCTACCACTTGATATAATATCCCACATCTCTTTATACTCTTCATCACTTGTATAGCCTGATTTTAAGATTCTTGGGTTTTCTCCAATTAACTCTTTATAAGAATAACCACTCACCTTTGTACAGTTAGGATTTACATACTCTATAGTTCCATCCAAGTCAGTTCTCACAATAGAAACCGGACTTCTATCAAGTGCTGATTTTAGTTTTATAACCTCTGCTTGAGCTTGATACTCTTTGGTTATATCTATCATCACAATAGCTCCTTTCATGGTGCCATTGTCTTCTATTTTAAAGCCCATACTACGGTAAGTTTTTCTCTCATTATTATAGTTTGTAAATTCATCTACAAGATCTATTATTCCATATTCAGAAATATATTTATCAAATTCTTTTGCCTTGTCTGCATCCTCTTTACTTAAAATATCTTCAGCTTTTAAGCCTATAATATTTTTACCATTAAAAAAATCTTGCGTATATTTATTCGCATATATAATTTTATGCTCTTCATCTTTAATAAAAACAAGAGCAGGTATATGTTGCATAAACATCTCAAACTGATGCTGTGAAGCTTTTAGTTTAACCTCTAGTTCTTTTTGTTTGCTTATATCTGTATGAAAACCAACCATACGAATCGCTTTGCCATTAGAATCAAAAATAGTATTAGCTCGAGAAAGAACCCAAACCCAATGTCCATCTTTATGTCTAAGTCTGTGAGCAATCGAATACGCTAAATCTAGATTTTTGTGAGATTTTTTTATACCCGATTGTGCATATTCTAAGTCATCTGGGTGAATTAGGTCTAACCATGTTTGAAACTCATTTTTAAGCTCATAATTTTCATATCCGAGCATACTTTTCCATCTTGGTGAAAAATAGACCTCTTTTTTACTTATGTCCCAATCCCAAAGGCCATCATTAGTTCCATTTACTGCGAACTCTAGCCTAGAGTTAAGCTTTTCTAAATCTGTAATATCTGTAAATGTAACTATCTCTCTAGTTTTCTTACTAGGTAATTTCTCTATCTCCACTAAAAATTCATGTATATACCCATTATGGTTCATTTTTACTTTATGCACTTTATCTTTATAAAAAGTTATATATTCAAGCCAGTTTATCCCACCAATATCTGGAGCTAAGTAACCATCTTCTTTTATAAAAAAATCACATATACAATCATGTTCTCTTTTAAAGTCCTCTAATGATTTATACTCAAAAAATTCAAGCATTGTAGAATTTACATTAAGTATATTAACCCCATCGCTAACAATCATTATACTTGGAACTGAGTCAAAAATAAGTTGATTATATTCCCTTTCATCATTGATTTTTTTTAGCTGATGGTTGTAAATAGCATCAATATTATTTTGATAAATTTTAATTCGTTTTGTGATAAACCATATAAACACTATCAATACAAAAAACATAAAAATATAAATAACATACTGCAAGTTGTTAAAAAACATATTATTAGCAGTTATTTCATGAAAAAATATTATCTTAACACTATCTTGACCTTGAAAATCTTTAATATTTACTAAGTGTGTTATATAAAGCTTATCATTAACTTTAATCTCTATATTGGATTCTAGTTTTCTTGGTGCTTTATACTTCTCACATACTTGCTTCAACTCATCAGTTAAAGCTGATTGTAATCTATATCCATCAATTACAATTTTACTAGGCTTAGAAAAAAGCTTTAGCTTTTCATCTTTTATAAAAATCATTCCACAAAAATTATTTATCTCATTTACAGATTCCAGTATAAAGTTTACATCTATCCCTATCTCTATTGCCCCTATATACTTATCTTTATCATTAAATATAGGTGTTATTATTCTATAAACAGTTGAATACCTGCCTGTTTCGTAACCAGTTAATGGTTTATGGTTTTTATGAATATCTTTTATCATAGGTCTAATATCTGAGAGATAATCACCATACACTTCTGGTTTATGCACTCTTAAATAAGATGTTCCATCACTTAAGTGAACATGCAAAATCTTAAAATTTGATGTTTCTTCTTGCATGAGAGTAAACTTTTTGTACAATAACTTATATATCCCTTCTCTATCTCTGTTTTCTAACATATCCGCAATTCCAGTTGTTTGAGCCAAACGAGTTACACGATAAAAATAGTCTCTAGAAAAATGATTTATTGTATGTTTTATACTCCCATTTATACGATTATTATAATCATAAAGTTCTTTTTGCATATACTCTTTTTGAGCTATATGTGTTGAAATTATTACGAGGACTAAAAGTATAGCCATTGCTAAAGATATATATAATACAAGAGTATTTTTAAACTTTTTTATACTTGGCTTTTTCATAATATCCCCTATTTAGTATAACTCACTCATTATTTGCATTTCAGCCATTTTGCATTCCTTTAAACTCTTTAATTATATTCATCTGCCTTTTTGTTATATACTTTACTAAAATGCTTTTTTGTCCAGGGGCAAACTTAAACATAAAAACAATACTAAAACTATTTTTATTTTCTTGTTTTCTAAACATAACTGCCTGTGTATTTAAAATACTCGGTGTCTTATCAACATCAAAAACCATATCTATAATGACTTCTTCACCCTCATTTAAACCTGGTGGTAAAGACTCTATTTTTAGTTTAACACTATCTAAAGAAACATCCTCAATACTTGTTTCACCCTGATATCTATTTTCCCCTAAGAATAAAGAAACTTTTGTACTTTCCTCTGGGACTATACGAACTGTTTGTCTTTGAACTGGAGAGGTTGTAACAAAATGAACTTTTTTAAATTCAATTTTTTGACTCTCAAAACCAATTTTAACAACTTCACTACAAGCTACTTCATAAGGTAGTGCTTCTGAAGTCATTATGGTTTTTTTTTCAAATTGTACTGCTTTTTCTTGTAAAAAATTTGTTTTGACTACAACAGTGTCTTTTTTTAAATCAACTATAACAGCATCATGCATGATACTTAGTCCTTTATAGTAATTATGAAGTTGAACTTTACCGGCGTTATTTTTAATAACTTCTAACAATCTAAATAGTGCTTGTGTATCTTGCTGTGCATCATCACTATTGCTTTGCGATTCATCAAAAAGTTTTAAAAGATTTAACTCAGTAATATCATCTAAAGATAATACTCCATATCCCTCTTTATCCGGAATATTTTGAAACTTGAGCATAAAGTGTTTAAATTCATCATCTTTACTTTTAATCTTTACATGATAAAGTTTTTGCTCATTAACCCTTAAGATATCAAACCAATTTTTTTCATTTGTGTTATATAAAAATCCATCATGTTCTAAAAGACAAGAACCTAAATCATTATACTTTTTTACAAATTCAGATAAATCTTGCACACCAAAAAAATCTAAAAGTATTTGGTTTGTCACTACTGGTTCTGTGCCATTAAGCATCATAATCATTGAACTTTGATAGTTGAAAATACTGTGAAGATTTGTAGTGAAGATTTGAGCATCTTGCTCTTTTTTTATTTCTGTTACACAAGAGTCCAGAACATCTGTAAATTCATTAATATTTACAGGTTTTTTTAGATATCTAAACACACCAAGTTCGATAGAACTATATAAAAACTCTCTATCATCAAAGGCTGACATAACGATAACTTTTGTATCGAAGTCCATATCTTTTATATGTTGTGCTAACTCCATACCATCCATATTTGGCATTTTTATATCTGTTAAAACTATTTGGTATTGATGCTTTTTATATAGGTCAAAACCTATCTTGCCATCCTCAGCAGTATCAACATGATCAAAAAACTTATTTAATAGTTTGGCAGCATTTTCTCTAAGTGCTTTGTTGTCTTCAACATAAAGAACTTTAAAACCTTTTGCAGCTAACTTTAACTTCTTTAAATCACCCATATAAAACCTTGTTTAAAAAACATACTTATCATATGATAACACATTTAAACTATATGAAGATAAGTCTTGTTATTTTACTCCGTAAATCTTTGCCCTTTTTACTATATACTCGGCATGTGGAAACATTGTAGTTGTTTCTACCATTTTTGAATTTTGCTTAAAAACTGTCTCTTTAATATTACAAATTTCTTCTGCTTCTTTTAAGTCTATTTTATCAATTTTGTATAAATCATTTACAATATCTATCTGACTTGGGTGTATTATAGTCTTAGAAAAAAGCCCCTCTTTTAGATCTCGAAAAACATCTTTTTTAAATCCATCTACATCTTTAAAACATGGATAAACTCCACCGCTTATCTCAAATCCCATGCTCTTAAAAACTGCTATAAAATTTCCCAATACTGTAGAAGTGACACTAAAGTCAAAAATAGAGTCTTCACACTTTCGTCTCATCTTAAGTTGTCTGAGCATATCTTCTAAACCAAAACGAATAAGTATAATCTTGTCTTTGTATGGGAGTAATTTATCTCTAAGTTCTAAGAGTTTGTTTCGCTCAAATAACTCTTTGCCCTCAATACTTGGCATTATATTGGCACCCCAAGAGTATTTGTCGCTTCGCTCGGGCACATGTGGATATTTATTTAATAACTCTAAATAAGTGTCTGCATTGTCAAGGGAGAATTTTGGAAGTATAAAACCATCAACTTTATCAATATTCACGCATAACAAAAAGTCTTGTAAAACATCTATATTTCTTGGTCTTAAGAAAACTAGAACAGAACTTTTAGCAAACTCATTTAACAGCTCATACACACAACTTATGGCATGTGGAAGTTCATCTTGGCTTATAGAATCTTCAGTATCAATCACTACACTTCTAAGAGTTGGATATTTTGCTCCACTTACAACAGCTTTTAAATCTTTATGAGTCGCTGGAATAAAAAGAGTACCACCTAACTCTAAATAATTTATAGGTCTATTTTTCATTATTTTTCTTGAAGCACCTTGTATAAAGTTTTTTCTTCATAGGAAATTCTTTGTGATAATACACCAACAAGCTCCATAAAACTATTAATAAAATCTTGGTCATAAACAACATCAGGAATGGTATATTTAGTTAAAAAATCCATTAATGCAGCTTTAGGTTCTTCAAAAGTTTCAATAAAATCTTCAATCAGTTTCTTTATTTCAGCATCCAAAGAATCTCCTAGCATTAAAAATTTATAAAACTCCATATCTTCAGCCATAAGATGCTCTAAAGTCAAGTCATTAAGATTATCCATCTCTTTTCTTAAAATATCTAGTTCATTTGTTTTATATGCTTTGATTATTTTATTAGCTGATGCTACAATTTCTCGATGTTCTTTTTTCCACTTTATAACAAGTTTTTTATTTGATGCCAAAGACATATTTACACCTTTTATAAATGAATATTGATTAAGAATATTGCTATCATAATCCATATAAATTATAGCGCTTTTATATCGAATATTGCAAATTTTTGTATTAGTCCATAACATTTGGCACTGAGTATTAGTTTAAAATAAAACTTTTTTCCCCATAGCAGATAGATTGATTTTATCTACATATCTTACACTAAATGGTATAGTTAAAACACCATAGTACTCACTAATTTTTTTCTTTATTATCTGTTTTTGAATCTTTTTTGTTGATTCTAAAGTAATCATTATCTGCTCACTTCTTAGCAACTCTTTTTTATATACTAACTCAACGATAGCCCTGTTTATCTCTTCAATATCTTCTAAAATAGATTCTATTTGCAAGGCTGATATTCTTTTTCCAGCTATTTTTATAATCTTATTACTTCTTCCAAGCAAAGTAAAACCACCATCAGAAATATCAACAATATCTTCTGTAACAAAAGGTTTCTCAAGTTTTAAAATTTTCTCATTTAATGTATAAGGTGAAATAAATGGTGAATCTACACAAAGCTTATCATCTTTTGTAGATATATCTACCTTATCTAGAGTATTCCATCTTGGTAATGAGCCAAGCTTATAAGCTATTCCCCCTGTCTCTGTTGAGCCAAAAATTTGCATTAAATCTACGTTAAATTTATCTTCAAATGTTGTAATATCATTAACATGAAGAGGTCCAGTTGAACATATAAAAAGGTTTGATTTTAAATCAACCTCTTCACTTAGTTTTGCCAAAGCTTTAATAAATACTGGTGTGGTTATTACTAATGTTTGCCCTGCTTTTGTCTCATCTAAAAGCTCATAAGGGAGAAAATCATCCTTTACAATAAGTGTAATATTTTCAAGGTATAAAGGTAGTAGTAAACCAGCTAAAACACCATATATATGGATAAAAGGAACTGTTACAACTACTCTTTTTATATTATGATTTTTTACTAAATTTCTTAAAACTAAAACTTCTTCTTCAAGGTTTCCTCTACTCTTAAAAGCTCCAACTGGAAAACCAGTACTGCCAGAAGTAAAAAAAAGAAGTTGAGCAATACTATTCACTTCTTCGATAGAGTCAAGTGTATTAATATCATTTTCTTCATAGAATTTTAAAAGTTGCTTATGGTTAGTATCAAACAAAACAATTTTTTGTCCACTATAAAAAGCTGGAAGAAATTTAGTTATAAATTCCAGTTTGTCTTTTGCGTTAATTGAAACCCATTTATCAGTTATTTTTACATCTAAGTTTAAGTCGATTATCTCTTTGCTATTATCAGTATGGATATATTCCAATATCATTTCATAACCTTTATAAGGGTAAATATTGTTACCGCCCCTATACTTATAACAATACCTATAGAGTTAAGTGCTGTGATTGAGCTAAATACTAAAACGCCAAATGCTCCAAAAGTACTTAGTATTGAGTATTTTATAGCAAGCATCGTATTTGATAACTTCTTTGTATTACTCATATAAATACCATAATCAATCCCTATAGCTATTAAAATTATAAGAGAAAAAAGATGCATAAGATTTATATCTACAAATGTGACAAGTACTGCTAACGTCAAACTAATAGGAAATAATATATAATTTAAAGCATAAATAAATCGTTTTTTTACACTAAAAAGTAGTAGTATAAAAATAGCTAATACTACAATTAATGAGTAAAGAAGCAAATCTTTATACATCTGTTTAGATTGCTGTGAGAATATCTCTTTTACATCTATACTCGTTACAAATCCAAACTCTTTAGCTGTCTCTATATCACTTATCAAAGCCATAGTATAGTAACTATCTTGTTTTTGATATACAGATAGATTATATGACTTAAATATATCAAAATTATCTACTTGGCATGTGGGAATAGTTTGTGTAAAATTATATGCACTATTAAAGTAATTATCTCTAAAACCTACCAAAGATGACTCTTCATTAATCATTTTATTTAATCTATTAAAATCATAAGCTCCAAGTATATTTTGTTTTTTCAAACATCCACTTTGACTTTGCATAAATGAGGCTAAAGAGAAGCTATCTGGAAGTTTTTCATGTATAAGATGAAGATTATCTATAAGCTCACCTTTAGACTTCGCTTGGACTATAACAGGCTTTAGTTTTGATGTGTTATGTTGTTTAACTAAAGACTCTATCTCTCTTAATTTTGTATTTTGATAATCTAAATTTCTAATATTATTGTCAAGTTTTATATTTAATCCACTGTAAATAAAAAATATAATTGATAAGATAAAAAACACATAAGCTGGTATCATCACCCTAGATACTTTAAGCTGTGATTTTTCTTTATACTCTTTTAATTCAAGATGTGGAAAAACAAATGTGAATAGTAGGTACGCAAAGAAAAGTGACATAACTGCAAAAAAACTGATTTGTGAAATTATAGGAATAGGTATAAGTGCAAAAATTCCAAAAGCTACAGTCGTTGTCAAATAACCATAAAGTACATTTTTATCTATTTTTTGATTACTTCTATAAAAATTATGAAAATAATAATGAAGTAAATAATCTATACTTACAGCAGTAATACTCATACCAAAAGCTAATGATAAGACATTAAAATTACTAAATATCAAAGTACTTGTAAGAGCTGCAAAAACCATTGATGAAAAGAGTGCTAGTAGAGTATGAGAAAGTAATCTAATATTTTTTAGAAGTAAGTAATAGATAAAAAGTAAAACTACTGTTGATAAAACTAAAATCCACCGAACATCTTTTTGTATTTTTGTAGAATTTTCTACCGTATAATAAAAAGGAGCAAACGAAATAACATCTTCATACGAAGAGACGATTGTGTTCACACTTTTATATAGCTCTTTAGCCTTATTCATTTGTGATGCTGATACATCTGTACTAACTCGGATTAAATAACCATAATCCCCAAGTGTAATAAACTCTCCCTTATGAGAAATATTTAAACTATTTAAATTATCAAAACTAAAAAGTTTTAAGGGGTCATTTTTGTCTATTGCTGAATAAAAAATATTTTTAGATTGCTCGGCATAAAGTTCTTTTAGTTTTTCTTTTACATCTTGTAAGCTTTGGTTTGAGTCATCAAAATTTGCTAAAAGTGGATAATACTCTTTGTAATATTTTTGCACCTCAGGAGATACTCTTAGCGTTGATTGAACTAAAAGTATATTGTCTATACCTTGAAGCTCTTTTGATATTTTACGAACTTTTGATTTTGATGACTTATCTAAGCCCTTAACAATTATTAGCATCTCTTTTGAGTAACCAAGTTTATCTGCAACAGCTAATTTTTCTATCGCATCTTTTGAAGCAAAAAGTGAAAGTAAGTTTGTAGATACATGAATATAATCTTTAAATAAAAAGCCTACACTTAAAAGTAAAAAAAGTATTATGTAATTAGCGTATTTCATCATCAATGTTTATAGTTATTTCATCACTATTTTGTAAAAATAATTTTATATATTTTAGTTTCTTTTTGTCTTTGAGTAGTTCCATACTACTTATATAATTTTTTATCATCCCGTTTGGTTTTAAAATTGTTATAGTTGATGTTTTATTGACTTCAAACATCTCACTCATCAAATCATCATCACCTTTATGGATTAAAATTAAGATGTCAAAATATCGCATAATCTGTTGAGATTGCATCTCATTTAGCTCTACTTCTTTATTACTCTCTTTGTAGATTAAGCTTTCATTTTTATACTCTAAGGATTTATTAGCATCTGGGTATAAAATTCTTAAACCATCTTCAAAAAAATCAATTTCACCCTTATGCTCAACTGATTTATCTATGGCAAAGTTATATCTAACCTCACTAAAATAATAACTATTTCCAAAAAGTATATTTGAATATATTAAAAGTTGTAATAGTATTTTCAACATTTTTATCTCTTGTTATTTTAATTTTATTTTACACTAAAATCATTAATTAATGCTTGTCATACTGCATTAGAGAATGTGTATAGTTTAAAAGCTCACTCTCATCTTTAAATTTGTCTGGATAGATTGGATTTAACATTTTAACATTGACCATAGTATCAGCAGTTGTTTTAAAACAAGGGTCACCTTTTGCAAGAACCTTCGCCGAACCATCAATAATGATAGGGATAATAGGCTTACCAGTTTTTATAGCTAAGCGAAAAGCACCTTTTTTAAATTTCCCAAGTTTTATACCATCACTTCTTGTTCCCTCTGGAAATATAATTATATTACGGTCATCATTTAAAAGGTCTTCAAACTCACTATACATTTTAACAATTTCACCTAAATTATTTTTCTTTAAAGAACGAGCACCAATTAACTCTCCTACAAAAGAGGCAAACGGAATTACAGTAAAATTTAAATTTGTAACTGTTAAATAGTTTTTTATAAAGTAACCAAGTATTGGATAGTCAAGGCTTGATTGATGAGTTGATACATATATAGCTCCTTTGGGTAAGCTATCAAGTAAGTCAAATTTTAATTTAACAACAGGGAGTAGTTTAAAAAATATTTTGTAAATCACAGAAGCAAGATTTTGAAAAGTATCTTGTGGGTAGTTTTTAAATGGGTAAACTAAGAAATATATTAACAATGATGGAAGAGTAAATAGACCTATAGTTCCCCAAAAGAGAACAAAAGCATAAGCACTAAGAATACATTTTAATCGCATAAAACTTTCCATAAATTATCTGTATTGTTAGAGTAAGAACAAAATATATATACCAGCCAACAGAGCTAAAAAATGCCCATAATTTATCATCTGCATTATAAACCAAAGTAAGTAAGAATATAGCATATATAAGGATTGCTATTGCCCAAAATCTATCGCCCTCTTTTAAAAATAGAATTTCAGCTTCTCCTAAATCTTTTTTGTAAAACTTTTTTGTAAACTTAAATATTAATTCTTTTTTGTGCATAGAGCCATAAGCAAATATTGTAAAAAAAGTCATAGCTGAAAAAACTGGTATAAATTTCACACTTTGAAAACTGCTTGTAAAATATGCGATTGATAGTAGGACTAAATAAATAGTAATTATTACAAAATCTTCTGCTTTTTTTTTCTTTATGTATGCATAAATTAAAACCACTAATGATAATACGATATATATTAATACAATTAATTCAAATGAAAAGTATTGTATTAATACTAAGAAAGAAGGGGCGAATAATAGTGTTAGTACACTATTCATCTTTAATTGCAGACATTACAAAATCACACACATCTTGAATTGTGCGCATATCTTGCATTGTTTCAGTTTGTATTTCTATCTCTAACTCTTTATCTAATGTAACCATAAGGTCTATTGCATCTAAACTATCTAGTTCTAAATCAGTAAAAAGATTTGACTCTAGTGTTATATCTTCTGCTTCTAATTCAAATTCTTCTACCAAAACATTTTTTATTTTATTAAACACATCATCTTGAGAAATCAATTTATATCCTTATCTTATATGGTCTGCATTATATCAAAAATTAATATTTTTTAAAGTAAATTATTATTACTATCTAATCAAGTTTACACTTATGAATTTATTTTTGAAACAATTAATCCAATCAAAAATTTTAAAAGTCTTTTTAAGTGAGTTAGATTAGCAAGTGACATCTTCGTATAGTAAATCAATATTTGAGGTCTTTTGTAAAAAGCAGTTATTATCTCTTTGTATTCTATATCTAGTTCTTCTTCTGTAAAACCATCTGCTTTATACACAAAATTCATTCCGTTAAGCCTATCCCAATCTGATTCTATAATCGAAGCACCATAAAGTTTTCTGTAAATAGGTGAACCTGGATATGGAGTAAACTTGGATAGATTCATAGTTGTTAAGGGAATATTTTTCACAAACTCTTTTGTTTCATTTATCGTTTGTCTTGTTTCACCTGGATAACCGAGCATTAGTAAGCCTTTTACTCTGATACCTGCTTCATGAGTCCATTTAACAGCTTGAATAGCGGTATCTACTCTTTGAGATTTCTTCATTCTCTCTAGTAGCCAGTCAGAACCACTCTCAAGTCCAAAACTTATCTCCCAGCAACCAGCTTCTTTCATAAGAGCCAAAGTTTCTGGTTTTACGGTATTTACTCTTGCTGTACAACTCCAAGTCATATCTAGTTTATTTGCTATTAACAGTTTACTAAACTCTACTACTCTAGCATTATGTGCAACAAAGAGGTCATCAACAAACTGTAGATGTTTAATCCCATATATGTCACTAAGGTGTTTCATTGTGTCATAAACTCTTTGTGGAGAGTTATATCTTATCTTTGCACCAAAAGTTGATGTATCACAAAATTCACAAAGAAATGGACAACCTCTTGAAGCAGAGTATGTAGCTACTGGTGCTCTTGGATAATCATAAATTGCAGGTAAATAAGCATCAGGAAAGTTTGGTAAAAGATCCCAAGCTGGCATAGGTAGTGAATCTAAATCTTCAATACTTGGAGGTGGCGATGTTCTTTTTATAGATTTATCAGCATCTCTATATATTATGCCTTGAACATTCTCCAAAGATTCTTTATTTTCAATACTGTTGAGTAAGTTTTCAAGAATCAATTCACCCTCATGAAGAACAGCGACATCAAAATCTTCAAATTTATTCATAGTTTCATAACCCATTGAAGACATATGTGGTCCACCAACTAAGATTATAATATTTGGATTTTTTTGTCTAACTATCTTTGCAATTATTGCCGCATTAAAAACACCAACAGTAAAAAGAGTAATTCCAATAAATTTTGGATTAATCTCAAGAATCATATCTGCAACTATTTTGGCAGATAAGCCCTCTAAATCACTCTCTATAATTTGTGTATCATATCCAATCTCTCTTGCTTTTGCAGCAAGCAGTAAAAGCCCTATAGATGGTGATCTATTTGTTATATGCTTAAGATAGTCAGTACCCTCTGAAACTTGTTCATAGGGTGGATTTATAAATACAATATCACTCATTTTAAGTAATTGCTAATTTATTGATATTTTTTAAAAATAAGTGAGGTGTTTATCCCACCAAATGCAAAATTATTACTCATAACTATATCTACATCTTTTTGAACATTCTCACCTAAAATATTAATAGGCGCACATTCTGAATCTAAAGTTTGAAAGTTCATTGTTTTTGGAAGAAGAGATTTATTAAGTGCTAAAAGACAAATAACACTCTCAACAACCCCACATCCACCAAGAAGATGCCCCATATGACCTTTTGTACTACTAATAGGAGTGCTTGATCCAAAAAGTGCATGAGTTGCATGAGACTCAGCAATATCACCTCTAGGGGTTGCAGTGGCATGTGCATTTATATACTCAATATCAGATGCCTTAAGATTAGCATCATCTAAAGATGTTTGCATAACTTGCTGCATACCCTCTCTTGATGGAGTTGTTATATGTGAGCCATCACAACTAGTTCCATAACCTACAATCTCTCCGTAAATTTTTGCTCCACGGGCAAGTGCATGTTCAAGTTCTTCTAAAACAACAGCGCCACTCCCTTCACTTACAACTAAGCCATCTCTCGATTCATCAAATGGTTTTGATGATAAATGAGCATTTTGGGCATGTTTTGTAGATGCTGCTGCCATTACATCAAATACTCCAGCAGATAGATAATGATGTTCTTCACCACCTCCACAAATCATGATATCACTCATTCCATATTTAACACTTTCATATCCAGCGCCTATGCCTTGAGAAGATGAAGTACAAGCAGAACATGTTGGAATATTACGACCTCTAATCTCAAACATTTGAGCAAGGTTTGCGGCTACAGTATGACTCATCATTTTTAAAAATGCCATTGATGTTTGACCACGAAAACTCATCTTTTGTTGAACCTCTGGCATATACTCAAACATAGTTTCATTTCCACCCATTGTTGAACCAAATGCTAAGCCACAACGTTTTGAACTTAGCATCTCTTGAGTTAAATTAGCATCAGATATAGCTTCACCAGTTGATACAGCACAAAGTTGTGCTACTCTACCCATAGAACGGCGAAATTTTCTTGGAATAGCTTTTAAATCTACATTTTTTACTCTTCCTGCTACTTTAGTACCTAAATCATTAATAGCTTCCCACTCAGGCACATATTCTATCCCACATTTTTCATTTTTCAAACTATCATAAAGTTCATCGTAACTATTTCCAAGTGGTGAATTAAGTCCTAAACCTGTTATAACAACTCTTCTCATCTTATATCCTCAAAATAATTCATTAAAATTTCTGCACCTAAAAAAGCACCTATCAAACCAGGAGCAATAATATTTTCCCCTGCAAAATACAAATTTTTAACCCTTGTTCTTGGCATCACAACAGATAAACTTTTTTGCTTAGCTGAACAAAGGATACCATATATACTTCCATCTACTCCGTTTGAATAATGCTGTTTAGTCATTGGTGTAGAGCTGTCATATACCTCAATATTACTAAATCCAGATAACTGCTTAGCTCTTTGTAGATGATATTCACACTCTTTATTTTTAGCAATTTTATACTCATCTTTACTTAGATTTTTATAATCATTATAGTAACTTCCAGCAAGGATAGTAGCTACAGTTTTACCATCATACATTCTAGATGGCAAAATAGAGATAAACTCAGAGCCTTCTTCTCCATAAAAATAAAGGTTTGATTTTATCTCTGCATCTATAAGACAAAAGATTGAAAAAAATGATGGTGATTCTTCTAAAGCATCTATATGCTTTGTATATCTTTTTTGCTTTTTATCTAGATTATCAAACATTTTCATTGTAACTTTTGGATGAACTGTTGAGACAATAGCATCGTAATATATAATTTCATCTTTGCAAACTAAAGCATTAGCACCATTTTCATTCTGTAAAATAGTATTAATCTCACTTCTTGTTTTAATATTTGTTTTTGAAAGTGAATCTTTAAGTGCAGATACAATTGCTCCACCTCCACCCTCTATTTTTCTTGTTCCATCAAGCATATTTATAAAAATCTTTGCATAAAAATCAAAAGACGCTTCTTCATAAAAAGCAGTTGAATAAAAGATAGTAAAATGAAGTAAGATTTTTCTTAAATCTACATCTTTTATATCCTTCATTACATCACCTAAACTACGAGAGTCAATTTTTACAAAATCCTCTGGCTTTGAAGATATTACACTAGCTTCATGACATTTATCAAAAAAGATTTCTATATTTTCATTCTCATCAGGAAACTGTTTTTGAAGTTTATTTTTAAAATTATCAGAGCCATCTGGGATAATAAATTCTTTGCCATCTATATAAAGGGTATCAAAGTTTTCTTCATACTCTTGAAGTTTTAATTTCTCTAGTAATTTCAAGTCACTCATAACATTATAAAGATATTGATTTTTTGCTAATGCACCAGAATAATGAAATCCAATATCAAAAAGAATTTTCTTTCTCTTAAATGAATCAAGAACCCCACCAACTTTTGGAAGTTTTTCATAAATAGTGGGGGAATAACCTCTTTTTTCAAGCATTAGTGCACATAAAAGCCCACTTAATCCCCCACCAATTATGGCAATTTTCATCTAACCATACCACCACTAATATTTATTGTCTCACCTGTCACATAACTAGCTTTGTCGCCTAAGAAAAATACACACTCTGCAACATCTTCAGGCTTTCCAATTCTTCTTAAAGGAATAGCTTTTTTCATCTCTTTAAGAGGTAAATCCTTAGTCATTTCAGACTCCACTAATCCAGGAGCTACAGCATTTACACGAATCTTATATCTTGCAACCTCAGCTGAAAGTGCTTTAGTAAAAGCAATCATCGCACCCTTAGCCGCTGAGTAGTTTGTCTGTCCAGCATTCCCAACAAGACCAGATATTGATGCAACATTTATAATTGAGCCACGTTTATTTGATATCATATTTTTTAAAACTGCTTTAGTTACATAATAAGTTCCATTTACAGATGTATCAATTACGTCCCCCCACTCTTCATCATTCATAAAGAAAAATAGATTGTCTTTTGTAATTCCAGCATTATTTACCAGTACATCTATCTCTAAATTTTCTAGAGCAGAACGAACCTCTTCTTTTTTTGCAATATCAAAATGTATCGTTTGTGAGTTTTCAAGTTCACTTTGTAACTTGTTGGCCTTTTGCTCATCACTTCTATAATTTAAATATACAAAATATCCATTGTCGTGAAAGTATCTAGCACAAGCTTCACCAATAGCACCCGTTGAACCAGTTACAAGAACTCTCTTCACGAAAATTTTCCTTCTTTAATCATTTTATTTACAACTTTTATATCTATATCCATTCTTCTATCGTTGATAAGCTTCTCAACCTCAGACCTGATAGTGTCATAGTTCTTTTGTAAAAATACAGAACAATTCTCTTTACCTCGTAAATCAACAGCCTGAGCCATACCTATAATAGCAATACTTAACATATTTGTTAAGTCTGGCAACTGTTTAGCAAAATGCAACGCTGCTGTTGTTCCCATACTTACTTTATCTTGGTTAAAAGATTCTGTAGGACGAGAGTGAAGCGAAGCTGGAACAGTATTCATAATAACATCAGCAGTTAATGAACTAAGTGTTATCTGCATAGCTTTAAAACCATGGTGTGTTGATTTTTTATTTAGTTTTAGAGACTCGCCCAAGCCTTTGTTAAATTTATGGTCAACTAATAGTCCAAACTCTTTATCTAGTATATCTGCTAAGTTTCCAACACAAATTCTCATTGTATCCATGGCATGTGCAATATATCCACCATAAAAGTTTCCAGATGTATAAATTTTCTTTCCAATATGGTCAATTAATGGGTTATCATTTACACCATTAATCTCTGTTTCTATCCATCTTTTAGCAATATCTAAATTATCATGTATTACACCTAGAACCTGTGGTGAACAACGGATAGAATATCTATCTTGAATATTTTGTTCAGCTTCAAGATGAAAGTTTTCATATCTACCAAATGCTTCGTGAGTAAGAGATGAATTTTCACATTTTTTTAAGATATTTGCAGCAGCTGTTCTTTGACCATCAAAAGGTTTAGAGTCATGAACAAATGGTTCTAATGGAGTAATATCACAAAGTAAAAGTTCAAAGATAGATGCTACAAAAGTTTCACTTGTATCAAGTAATACTTCAAACTTTTCAATAGAATCAATAGCAATAGCACTCATAGCAGCTGTTCCATTCATAATAGCAAGAGCTTCTTTTGGTTTAAATACATATGGGGTTATCCCTAACTCTTTATACACATCACTTGTAGGTCTCGTTTCACCTTTATAAATCACTTCTCTCTCTCCAGCAATAGCAGCAGCTATATATGAAAGAGGTGTTAAATCTCCACTTGCTCCAACTGAGCCTTGAGAAGGAATAAGAGGATAAATTTTATTAGCTAAAAGTAGTTCAAACCTTTTTAACAAATCATAACTAATTCCACTTTTACCTTTTGAGAGACTTATCATTCTTATAGTTGTCATAATTCGAGAAACATCAGCACTTAAGTACTCACCAACTCCACATCCGTGAAAACTAAACAGATTATATTGTAGTTCTTGTGCCTCTTCAAAAGCAGCATAGTTTTGCCCAGCTTCACCATAACCAGTTGTAACACCATAAATTGGACGACCTTTACTTATATTTTCTATTAAAAAATCATGCCCTGCATTTATAAAGTCTATAAACTCTTGTGAATCGTTTAATTTTATTTCATCTTCATATATAAAATTTTTATAACTTATTATTCTATTATCTATTATCATTGAATTTTTTCCTAAAATATTTTTTATTTAACTCATAAACCTTTTTTAATTGCTTGACATACAACACTTAATGAGTTTTTTGGTGCTGTTACAAATTTATTCTTTTTATCCCATACATATCCACTTAAAACAGAGATTATTCGTTTTTGAATATCTTTATTTATATTTTGAGAAAAGAAAATTGACTGAAGTCTTCCATCATACCAAGCATTAACATATTCTCTAAATACATTAATACCCATCATCATATAGTCATCATACTCAAGCTTATAATCTATGCTTTCACCTTTTAATTCTCGGCACGTAAGTTCAGCTGCTTTAGCACCAGATTCAAGAGCTAATGTTACACCTGAAGAGAAAACTGGATCTAAAAATTCAGAAGCATTACCAGTAAGAATGTAATTTTTATCGTAAAGCTTAGTTACAGCGGCAGAATATCCACTCAACGAGCCTACATCTACAGTTCTCTTAGAATTAGCATATCTTTTTGCAGTTTGAGGGCAATTATAAATTATATGTTCCCAAAATACTTCATCACTCATCTTAAATGATTGAAAATACTCTTCAGTACAAACTATACCAACAGAAGTTGTTCCATCAGAAAAAGGAATATTCCATACCCAAGCTTCATTATCACCGATTACATTGATTGTTATATATCCAGCAGTATCATCATTTGGACGAATATCACTATCTACCCTCGCAAAAGTAGCACGCCTGAGAGCCAATGTTGAATCAGCTTCAAGATTTAACAAACGAGGTAAAACTCTGCCATATCCAGAAGCATCTAAAACTTTTTTAGCTTTATATTGTTCTTCATTATCATTTTTGTCTTTAACAGTAATGATGTTTTCATTTTCATCATAGGCAGTAACTTCTATCTCATACTCTACATCACAGCCTTTAGCCTCTGCGTCATCAATTAATAACTTATCAAACTGCTCTCTTTTTACTTGAAAAGAACTACCCCATTTTTGTCCCAAATTTTTAGAAAAGTCTAGAGGTAAATATTCATCTTCTTCACGCTCAAAAATAGCTCCACCTTTAAATTCAAAACCAGCACTTTGAATACACTCAAGCATATTGGCATTTTCTAAAAGTTCATTACATCTTGGAAGTAATGATTCACCTATTACAAATCTCGGAAGCTTTAACTTATCAACAATCTTTACACTAAATCCAGATTGTACTAACTTAGCCCCAGCGATAGAGCCTGCGGGACCTGCTCCAATAATAAATATATCAACTTCTTTCATCTAAGACCTTGTCTGCTAATTTAGTCACTTATTATAATGGTATTTTATTTAAATTATCGTAAATTCATAATTTTTAATACTTTATATGTATTTTCAAAACATTCAATATAAATAATATCTTCCATCTTTTCTATAGCACTATTTACAACTAAACTAGCCATTGTTTCAAAAAAATAATCTTCTTTAGTAGAATTCAAGTTTTCACATCTTCTTGAAATTATGATTTTTGTATCTAAAGTCTTTTGTAGTTGTTTTACCTCTTCTAGTGAATAGTTTTTCACATCAAACTCTATTGATGCTACTGCATCACTATCATCTAATGATAGTTTTTGATAGTTTACACTGCTTAATATACTTATATCCTCATCAACACCTAAAACTCTTTGTATAACCTCTTGTGGCTTTGTTGCTAAATCTACAGAACCTAAGATAGCCTCTTTTTTAGATATTTTAAGTGATGCATAAATAGAAATAAGACTTTTTATAAAAGTAAAATTATCTGATATTTGAAAAGTGTTTTTACTTTTTATCCCAAGTGACGAAGCCACATAATAACTTGTAGTATTGCCAAGCATATTTATAAAATCAAATGGTTTAATAAATTCTTTTTCTTCAAAAACATATAAGTTAGTTTTTTGAAGTATATCGATATTTCCAACTCCACTTGTAATATACAACTCATCATCAACTTTAATAGATACTGTCTCTTTTAGCATCTGAGCACCATACACAGCTAGATGAATAAAAGCATCTTGTCTTCTTGTATCTATTTTATACTTACTTTTAAGCTCTTTTCTAACATCAAAATCTTTTAAATCACTCTTAAAACTACTTACTGCTTTTATATATAATTTCATCATGCTTCTTTTTGGATGATTACAGATGTATTATTTCCACCAAATCCAAAATAATTTAATATAAAAATACCATTGTTACATTTTTTATGTTCTTTAAGTGGTATATATTCTTGCATGATTGAATCTTTATGATTTAAAGTTTTTGGAATAAATCCTTCATCTATTGCTGCCATAAATATTGACATCTCTAAGACTCCGCAAGCCCCTAGTGTATGCCCTGTATAAGGCTTTAACGCTGTAAAGATTAGATCACTATCAAACACTTTACTTATAGCATTTATCTCTGACATATCATTTGTATGAGTGCTTGTGGCATGTGCCTTTAATGCTGTAATGTTTTTTTTATTAGTATTTGAATATTCCATAGCTTTTTGCATTACATCTGCATACTCTTCACCACTAGGGCTTACTGATGTTATAGTTAATGAATTACAATTACTGTATCCACCTCTAAGACTCCATTTAGAATTATCTTTACCTACTAAAACTCCAGCTATTGCTTCACCTAGTACTAAACCATCTCTATCATTATCAAAAGGTTTTTGAGAGCTAGAAGTAAGTAGTTTCATTGAACTAAATCCACTACTCATCATCTGTGAGAATACTTCCACTCCTACAACAACAGCATAATCGACAATACCACTGTTTATAAGATTCCTTGCTTCTAATACAGCATTTATACTTGAAGTACATGCTGTATTTATAGTCATTGTAAAATCATTTAGACCTAATTCTTTAGCTATATCTTTTGCATAAGTATCGATACTCTTTTTTGTGCTTTCAAAGGGCTTTTTTTTATACTCATAAACACTTGCCTCTACGGCATCAACAACATTCAAATCAACTAGCGCCGTACCAATAATTAATGCTGTTGTTTCTCTCTGAGATGTTGTTAATTTACTTACAACATCTAGAACTATTTTTTTTATAGCTAAACCTATACTTTCTTGATCTAAACTAATTTCATTTTCTAATAAAAAATATGGAATTTGTATTTTATCTTCTAGAGTTGGAACCTCTTTTGATGAAATGTGAGGATTAGAATTTTTTATCACTTCTAGCATACCATCTATATCTCCTTGTGAAGAGTTTATAGAGTAATCTAAAATATTTATACTATGCATTATGCTCCACTATGTATGCGGCCATATTATCAACAGTTGTTACAACTCGTCTAAAGTCTTTAGAATCACCAAGTCTAATACCAAACTGATTTTGTAAACCCATTGATATTTGAAGTGCATCAAGAGAATCTAGCTCCAATCCACTAGCATCTGAAAAAAGCTCTATATTATTTGCCACCTCATCAGGTGTAATATCCTCTTTCTCACACTCTTCTATTATCATCTTTTTCAAATCATGCTTTAACTGCTCTATATCCACTACAATCCCTTTGTTATTCTAAGCTGCAATATTATCATAGAAAGAATTAAAGATAAAAGACCAAAACTGACTAGTTTAATCGTATCATCCATTACTACAAATATATCAGCTGATTTTAAAAAAATATCTAAAAAACCATCTAAACCCCATGACATTGGTGATAATTCTGCAATCTTTTGCATAGACTCTGGCATAACAAATTTAGGAACCATTACTCCACCAATAGCACCGAAAAGTATATTTAAAATTCCACCTATAGTAGTAGCTTGTTCGCTAGAACTTGCACTAACAGCTATTAGAGTTGATACCCCTATAGCGGCTATGCTAAGAGCTACTGATATAGCAAAAACTGCACCAATTGAACCATTTATTTCAAGTGCTGGAGTATCAAAAAATGGTACTAAAAAAACACCTACCCCAATCATTATCCAAACTTGTAATTGATTAATTATCAGATACGGGATGCTCTTTGAAATCGTCATTGCAAGAATTGATACATTCATAGAGTTTAAACGTGCTAGAGTATTTTGTTTTCGCTCATTTATATAAATAGTTGACATAGGTATAATTATAAAAAACATTCCAAAAACTATCCATGCTGGAACACTTTGTTGTGTAGAATTTGGTATAAGCTTTGAATCATTATATTTTACTTTGTAAAGTTTATCAGTTGATACTTCTAAAGAAGAAAGAGTATCTGAAGCCTTTTTAGAATACTTTTTTACAGATTTAGCCATAGAGTTAAACCTTGCACTTAATACATGTTTTGAGAGCATAGATTTAAATACTTCTATTTGATCATTTTTAATCGAATCTTGAATCGTAAGTTTTATAGTATTTTTACTGTTTTTTTCATATTTTCTAGGTATCTTCACTACGAATTGAGCAACTTTTTTATCACTTAAAATAATAAAATTTTTATCTTTAGAAATATTTTGTAAAATATTTCTACTCATCTCACTTTTGTCTGCATCTTTTATATAAAGAGTAAACTCTATATTTTTTGTAGAAAATTGGTCACGCATAGCAATAGACATAATAAGTATAAATATAGCTGGCATTATAAAAAGAGCGATAAGTGCATGCTTGTCTCTAAGAACCAATAAAAATTCTTTTTTAACCATTGCCAAAAACATTAATGTTGTCCTGTAATTTCTAAAAAGTGTTTTTCCAGATTTGTAGAGCCATATCTAATCTGTTTAATCGGTACTTCATTTGAATTTAAAAGTTCTAAAATAGAAGATAGTTCATTAGTTGTTGTTAAAATAGTTGTCTCATCAATCAGGTTTATTTTTAGAGTTTTTAAAATATCTTTGTATATTACTTCTATACTAACATTGTCACTAAGCTTATTTGAGAGCAAATTTTGCAATGAATTTTGCTCAACCAACTTGCCATCACTAATTATAGCAACCTCATCACAAATCTTCTCTATCTCTGTCATATAATGACTAGTATATACAACCGTTAGTCCTAAATTTTTGTAGTTTTTAATAGAGTCTAATATCTCATTTCTATTTTTTGGATCAACTCCTACTGTTGGCTCATCAAAGTATATTACTTTAGGATTATTTAGTAAGCCTATAGCTATATTTAATCGTCTTTTTTGACCACCAGAAAGTGTTGATGCCCTTTGCTTTAAAAAAGGTGATAAAGAGTTTATCTCTACTGCTCTGTTATAATTTTCTTTAGTTGCTTTTTGAATTTTTGAGAAAAAATCCAAATTTTCTTCTACACTAAGGTTTTCATAAAATGCAAGATGTTGAGGAATTATAGAACTTATTGTTTTAATGTCTTTTTTATGGTGTTTAATATCAAGGCCAAAGACCTCTATATTTCCTTCATCTAAATCAACAAGACCATTTAAAATAGAAAGAATTGTTGTTTTTCCAGCTCCATTTACACCCAAAAGACCAAAAACAATACCTTCTTTTATCTCTAAAGACAAATTATCTAAAGCTTTTTTATCTCCATAATATTTTGAAACATTGGAGATTTTTATCATCTAGTTTTTACCAGTAAACTCTAGAATTTTTCTATATACTTTTGCTTCTTCATCTTTA
>Ga0209345_10001972_pt1 | contig 23595 bp, 20 predicted proteins | sample Cruoilmetagenom7_FD_187294 | JGI IMG/M metagenome (GOLD analysis project Ga0209345, IMG submission 187294) | Oil polluted marine microbial communities from Coal Oil Point, Santa Barbara, California, USA - Sample 7 (SPAdes) (version 2) | ecosystem: Environmental > Aquatic > Marine > Oil seeps ...
ACCATAATATCAAATTTCTATTTTAAAAAAAAATCAAATACCGATGAAGAGGAAAAATTAGGAAAATCGGTGAAATTTTATATTTTAGTTTTTTGAAGAAAATTTGATTCTGTAACAGCCTGTCGAAGTGCTACAGCAAAAGCAAAAAAATGCTCATGTATTCTGTGATGCTCTTGATGTCAAAATGGAATGGCTGTTTGAAAGCTATATTTAATTAACAATGCCCTATAATAAAGCGGTTTTTAACATCTCCAATTTCTCTAAATCATTGTAAATCAAGCAATCAGGCTTTTTGTATTAGGTTAAGATAAAACAACAGAGTAAATAGCTAAAAAAATGTCACTATTTTGATTTTTTTTCTTGTCTTTTTAATAAAATTTGATAAGCTATGAACTACGGTTGACATATCCTTTAAATGGCGTTTTATTATTTTGCTTATTTGATTTAAACTTTATCACTAAATCCAACCAAAATATACTTAACCTTAAATCAGGTAATAATAAAGTTTAGTTGCAAAAAAATCAAGATAAGCCAAGATAGATTAAAAAGATATAATATTATAGCTTGCGCTCACGAAAAAAACTTATGGCGCTTAATTTTATGGGTGGGAACAGCTGTTAACCAGGTGTAGAGTTGAATTAAGTAAAATATAATTAGCAGCGCAGCATGATATAAAAACATTAAACTTCCACACCATCTACTTCTATTATTAAAATTTGGAAAAACTGACAAAGGTTTTACTAAAATACGAATTTTAGAAGACAAGTTAAATTCTTTTAAATTTGTATTTTTCCTCTTATAAATTATACGTATTAATATATTAAAAATTTAAGGACAAAATTTATAAAAAACAAATTTTATCCTTAAAACGTTTATATTGTAAAAAACACATAGTATTTTTTTTGAAATTAAAAGAACCCAAATAAAAAACAATGTTTATTCTGTTTTGTATCTATACCACATTTAGAGGAGTTTTATATGGATAAAATATATAGCGATAAACAGAAAAATTATAAGCAGAATTCACCTGTGCAAATTGTGGGGTTTGGCATTGGAAAAGAAATTTTTGGGGTAAACAGTCTTATGGTGCAAGAGATTATAGAAACAACACATATAACTGCATTACCAAATTTTCCTGATTTTATTGAAGGCGCCATTAACCTTCGTGGTAGTATAATTCCTGTAATTGAACTTCGTAAAATGTTGGATGTAAAAAAAAGAGACAAAAAAATGCAGGAAAACAGCAGGATTTTGATAGTAAATGTTGATGGCAGAATTACAGGATTTATAATAAATTCTATCGCAAAAGTGTTTGAAATTCAGCAAAGAGCTATAGAGTCGCCTCCGTATATCGTAACAGAAAGCTTTGATACTCAGTATATTATAGGAGTATGCGAAATTGACAACAAACTTTTAATACTGCTTGATTTCAGCAGAATTCTAAAAGTCAAAGAGATTGCTAAATTAAAAGAGATAGGAAATGGAAGTATTATGTTCGGCAAAACAACTTGTACATTAAAAAAGGTAGCAATATGCTGAAATATTATGGATTTGAAAAGTCTTACAGGATTAACACATTTTCAATGTTTCAAATATATTGAGCAAATATAACGTTAAGTAAGTTCACAAAAACCTGACTACCTACCTACCTATCTATCTAATCTACTGATTAATATTGGCGCTTCTTAAGGGAGATGCAGCACTCTTTTAAAAATAATTTAAAAATCTTGTTTCAGATCTTCCCATAGGTTTTGGGTGGTATTGAAAAAATGATCTATTTTTTAAGAGGCAATTTGTTGTTCCATCTCAAATTTTTTAGCTACAAAAGAGTTCCTTATATTTTTTAAATCATCTGCAATATTATTTTTTATTGTACTGATTTTTTCTACATCGCTTTTAGCTGCACTTTCTACGATATCATTTACTGCCATATCGCTTTTAGCTGCACTTTCTACGATATCATTTACTGCCATATCGCTTTTAGCTGCATTTTCTACGATATCATTTACTGCCATATCGCTTTTAGCTGCATTTTCTACGATATCATTTACTGCCATATCGCTTTTAGCTGCATTTTCTACGATATCATTTACTGCCATATTGCTTTTAGCTGCATTTTCTACGATATCATTTACTGCCATATTGCTTTTAGCTGCATTTTCTACAATATCATTTACTGTCACATCATTTTCATTTTTTAACTCATGAATATTTTCATCTTTTAAAGATTCCTGGGGAATATAATCTTCTATAATTTCTTCAAACTGACTGCCAACCTCTTCAATTTTTCCGTGTGGAATATAGTTTCCTTCCGGATCCAACAAGAGTGAAACCGAAAGGCTTGCATTATAGACGAGTTTGAATGTTTTTTGCATGTTATGAATAACAATGTTGCCATATTTAAATTCAACATCACCGTCTATTTGTATGTTATGCTGTTGCTCTAAAATTTGTTTGGCTTTACTTTTATCAAGACTGGAATTGATCTTATAGATCAATTCGCTTTCAAGTTCTTTAATAATGTCAGAGTTTGCAACTTTTTTCATAATAAATCCCCTGTATACTTTTGTTTTTATAGATAATATTATTTTTTTCTTTGTATAATTTCTTTAGCAAGGTTAATATAACTTTTTGCTCCTTTAGACACAATATCACTGATTACAAGAGGCTTGCATGAAGTGGTTGATTCACGAAGTTGATAACTTCTTGGGATAACTGTTGTCAGAAGAAGATCTTTTAAACGTTTTTTTGCATTTTTGACTATTTCAAGGGAGGTTTTTTCTTCCGGATTATACATTGTAAATAAAATGCCCACTTTAAGATCCATATTCATTTTGTTTCTTATGGCTCTTATAAACTGCAATAGCTGGATTAATGATTCATATGCTAAAAACTCGCATTGAAGAGGGATCAAGGCTAAATCTGCTGCATTAATTGCATTTACTGATAAAAGTCCTAATGAAGGCGGTGTGTCAATTATAATATAATCATATTGGTCTTTAACTTTTGTTAATAATTTGCGCAATATTTTTCCTTTTTCCCTTTGGGATACAAGCCCAAGTTCTGCGCGAAAAAGTTCAACACGTGCCGGGACGATTTGTAAATATTTAATATCGCTTTTAGATATTAGTTCAGTTATTTGTGCCTTGCCCATTAATGCATCATAAAGTGTTTTAAAAATTTTTTTCTTATCTATGCCAATTCCTGTTGTAGTACTTCCCTGTGGATCACTATCAATAAGAAGAACTTTTTTACCATACATTGCAAGAGCTGCTGACAGATTAACAGATGTTGTTGTTTTTCCGACTCCTCCTTTTAGACTTGCTATGCAAATTGTATATCCCATATAATTTTAGTATAGGTTTAATAAAAATATTTTAATTAAGTTTTATATCACGGAAAGCCTCAACAATGAGATCGAACAATCTGTATTGTGGGATAGCAGATCAGTATGAATGTAAAAGAAGTGAAAATATATGCAAAAGATGCGGTTTATTATTTTAAAGCTTTTAAACGCTATTAAAAATAAGATAATTTCTTTCTTTAGTTATATGTAAAAATAGGTAAAGTGTCAATGTAAAAATACATTTTATAGAATAAATAAAAAATAGAGGTCTAAGAACAAAAATGGTTTTTTTCTATATAATCAGGCTATAAAGTTTGTCATTTTTGAAATTTATCTTTATATTTATGGTCAGGATGTTCATGGTCAGGTATTTGTTTTTAACAATCTTAATTTAACTGCGATATAACACTAATAATTTTATAATAAATGTATTTGTTAACAATAAAAAAACAGGGGATATTCCAAATGATGAATCATAACTGCAATAATTGTAATTTTAGAGCGAAATATGACAATAATCCGAAATCACTTTTAGGCCGTTTGTGGAGATGGCATATAAAATGGTGTCCGGGATGGAAAAATCATATAACATCTCTTTCTGACAAGCAAAAAAATGAATTGTCACAAAAGTATAATTTAAACATATAGAAATTTAATTTTTAACTAAAGAATGCGGCATTACAATTAAAAGCCCACACATTACCGTTAAAAACCTTTTTATCCTAAAAAGTGATAAATAACAGCAGACAAACATTGATTGTTATTTATTGTATTTCAATAACAACTGTTTTAAATTCATCTAAAAGTTTGCACAAAATCCGTGGTTAATATAAAAAATATAAATTTTTATGGTGTGGGCTAAATTAAATATCTCCTTTTTTACAGTTTTTTAAAAGTAAGTTCGAAGTATAACTGGCCTGTTTTTTTTATAACAAACAAAATACTTTTTCTGCAGCCTGAATGGTCAAGTCAATCTGCTCATTGTCATGAGCCTGCGATATAAAAAGTGTCTCAAATTGTGATGGAGCAAGATAAACTCCATTTTGGCGCATACCTTTATAGTATGCTGAAAAGGTATTAAGATCACATTTTTTTGCATCATCAAAATTTCTAATATTACCTTCAGTAAAAAACATACACAGCATTGATCCCACGTTATAAACCTGAACTTTAATATCAGCTTTTTGGGCTGCCATCTCAAGACCTTTTTTTAAACGATCTGACTTTTCAGATAATAAATTATAAAAACCTGGTTGCTTTAGCTGCTCCAATGTAGCAATCCCTGCTGACATGGCAACAGGATTGCCAGACAGTGTCCCTGCCTGATAAACAGACCCTTTTGGTGCAACATGCTCCATTATCTCACGTTTGCCGCCATATGCGCCCACAGGAAGCCCGCCACCTATTATTTTACCAAGACAGGTTAGATCAGGAAATACATTATAAATGGATTGGGCTCCGCCGTATGCTACTCTGAATCCTGACATGACTTCATCAAAAATAAGTATGCTGCCATGCTTATCAGCCAAGTCCCTTAAAGTTTCAAGAAAACCATCCGCAGGAGTAACAAGTCCCATATTTCCTGCAACAGGCTCAACTATAATACAGGCTACATCTTTACCCTTACTTTCCATAACCTGTCTTATACAATCAATATCATTATATGGAATAGACAAAGTATCTGCGACACAAGAACTGGGAACTCCAGGACTGCCTGGAATACCTAATGTTGCAACACCAGAACCTGCTTCAACAAGAAGATTGTCTGCATGGCCATGATAACATCCGTCAAATTTTATGATAGTATCTCTACCTGTTACTCCCCTTGCAAGCCTTATAGCACTCATGGCAGCCTCTGTACCTGAGTTAACCATACGGATCATTTCAATTGATCCAACAGCCGATATTATCATTTCTGCAAGTTTTATTTCAAGATCAGTGGGTGCTCCAAAGCTTGTTCCACGTTTCAAGGTATCTGAAATGGCATCCATTACTGACAGATGCCTGTGCCCGAGAATCATAGGTCCCCATGAACCAACATAATCAATATATCTATTCCCATCACTATCATAAATATATGCTCCATCAGCACGATCAATAAAAAGAGGACTTGTACCAACAGACCTGCATGCACGAACAGGACTGTTTACTCCACCTGGTATAATCTTTAATGCCTGATCAAAAAGTTCGCAAGAAATATCATGTTTAATCATTTATCTTATTTCCTTATCAATATTTAAATATTGTCAGATCCTTGTTATTGTCACATAATTTATCAAAAAAAATCGACAGGCTGTTACAAAACGTAATTTATTCAATTTCTGCGTTAGAAAATTAATTTGATCCTCTTAAATACCACACGTATGCCTGCGGTCAAATTAAGTTTCCGCCTTGAACTTGAAAAAAAATTTCATTCCGCAAGCAGCCTGTCGAACTATACAGTAAGATATTACAAATTTAGTTTTTTTATCAAATCATCACACATATCTTCATAAGGATATAGCGTTTTGTTATTTTCTATCTGAAATAACAAATCTTTAAATGTTTCTACAAGATAATTATTAACCTTTAAAGATAAAAAAGGATCTGTCGGCCTTTGCCAGTAAAGCAATGATTCAGGGCAAGAAATTTTATGTAAAACTTCCTGACAAACAGGCACAACTATCTGAGCCATCCATTTTACCCGGGGATCTTTATATGATATATCTCCTTCAAAACCATGTAGACCAAAAGCTGTAAGTCTTCCCTGACTTTTAAAGTGCCTGTAACCTGAAGTGCCCATAAGTACAATTTGACAATGACTTAAAAGATTTGCTGTTCTGTCAAGGCGATCTAACAGATTATTTTGCAATAAAAAGTCAAAATTTTGCTTTATATCGTCCACATTACTTTCCGGAACAAACATGAGAAATCCTATTTCAGGTTCAATCCCTACATTTCTTAACAGCCTTATTGCATTTTCACTATCTTTTCTGGAAAGTTTCTTGTTAATCTCTTTTAAAACAGATGAAGAAGCACTTTCAACACCTAGCAATAGGGACTTTAAACCTGCTTTAGCCAGGCTGTTAACTATTTTTTCTTCATCCAGATCATTTGCTCTTGTCTCCATACCAAAGGTAATATTTAAAGGTGTCAGCAGATCCATCAATTCAATTATCCTCTGTTTTCCCCTTGAACCTGGTCCTATAAAATTAGGATCAACAAAATAAAAATCTGAAATTCCATAATCTTTCAGTTGTTTTATCTCATTATACACATTTTCAGGACTCCTTCCACGCCATAAAGGGCCCTTTGCATAAAATGGCGGAATTGGGCAGAAAGTACAATGATTATAACATCCTCTGCTGGCCAGTATGCTTGCAGTCTCAATATATTTTAATTCCCGCATGGGAAAGGGAATCAAATCAGGATCCAGATGTTTTCCTTTTCTGTTAATGCTGATTTTTTTTTCTTTTGCATATGCTATGTTATCAATGTCATGCCAGCTCTGTTTTTTTTGCAGCCTTTCAGCTAAAAGTAAAACAGTATTTTCACACTCACCTAAAGCAATGGAATCAACAGCAGTATAATTTTTTAAAATCGGCTCATGCGCAAGCGTAGGGAAAAAACCAAATAAATTAATATGAGCATTGCACCCTTCTTTTTTAATATCATCTAAAAAATCAAACAGCTTTAATGTATGCTCCCAGAAATAAACAGCATTAATACAAATCATTTCAGGATTATTTTTTTTTATCCCATGTAATGTTCTATCAAAATTCCATTTTCTTACTGCTGCATCAAAAAAAATTACATTATGCCCGCCTTTTTTTAAACCTGCAGCCACATATCCTCCCATAATACATGACCACAACGGAGTACTGGCAATATCATTAAATTTTGTTTCAGAAATAATTCTGGGGTGTTCCAGCACAATAATATTCATAAGAAAATTCCATAATAAATAAGTAGTATTGTAAGCCAGGGGCCCACTGCAAACCATAAATGTTACTATTCTAAAAGCAGAAGCCCTATATATTTTATATATTGACCTTTTTCAAGCACAGGTTCAAGCCTTATTCCGGCATTTTGTGCAGTTTTATAAACATCAATACCAGACCCTTCCATTGAAGGTCTTGCTTTATCTGGAAAAAGGCAAATTCCGTCAGAAGGACAACTTTTGCAATAAGGGCAAGGTCCTGCGCCAAAAGCAAAGGCTTTATACAAACCATCCAGAAAAGCCTTTTTTTCAAGTTTAAGAAGATTGTCATAAAAGTTGATGCCAGGCGGCATACCTTCCAGAACAAGTGCTGATTCATATTCGCCAATAATATCTTTTGTTAAAGACAGATCTATTCCCAAGGGAGGGCATTGCAGTTTCCTGCCATAATTTTTGCATCCATACCTGCATTTCACACGAACCCATGAGCCAGTAGCAATTTTATCTGTGCTTATTAAAACAGCATCTTCAAAACCTGAATCCAAAGCTTTATATACCCAACTTTTTAACCTTGCGTCATCGTCATTAAAGCTTTTATCGTCTGTCCCTGCTATAATAACAGAGGAGTCAGATGACAAATCGCGAACTTTAATTTTGATCATGCCTGCTTTTTTTAGCCCCTTTATAATTTGAGAGCTTTCATGGCATTCACCTTCAAAGGTGTTTAACATAATATTCAGATCGTATAAAGCCCCTTTATAAGGTGATGGCCCCAAACGATCTGCAAAATAGTCATGGATGAGAATAATTCCTCCAGGTTTTAGAAGGGAAACAGCTTTTTTTAAAAGTTTATTTGTATCTTCAGCATTATAGATATGAAATAAATTACTAAAAAGGATCAAGTCATAGCTTTGACAAGGCTTAAAGGCATACTTTCTGAAATCACCTTCCATGGTTTTAATGTTAAACCAGTCACTTTCAAAGGGATATAGTTTGCTTGCAGCTTTTACCACCTCCGGTAGTTCAAATAATGTGGCTTTAACATTGTTGTTGCTTTTGACAAGCACTCTGCTTAAAGCGCCTGCGCCTCCTCCCACGTCCAGAATTTCAGGCTTCCAAATTTCATGAGATAATATTTTTGAAATTTCCCAGGCTTTTTCTCTCATCAACTCATCCATTGCCCTGACATAGTAAAAAGTGCGTTTTTCATAACTGTCATTTATATCAATCGTTTTTTTTCTGCCTTTTTTATCAAAGGAGATTTTTTCGACAAGTTTTTTCCAGTTAGACTGTAAATATTGTCTGTAAAAAAGAAAATTTCCAATATATGAAGGGCTGTCAGAAACAAGATATTTTCCTGCAAGCTGGCTGTTAAACCATTTGTCTTCAACCTTGTGCAAAAGTTTCATCCTGCAAAGTACCCTTAAAAGTCTATACAACTCCTTTTCTTTGCAGGATATTTTTTCAGCAAGATTATCAATTTTGCAGCTGCCATGATCAATATGTTCGAAAATATTTAAATCAAGAGCTGCAAAAAGTACTTCTGAAAACCAGTATGCAGTGGATACATCTTCAAGATACTGAAACATTTTATGTGAGTAATCTGCCTTATGAAATGGAAGATCCATTTTTTTATGCCTTCTTACTGTTGTCTAAAATTTTATTAAAAAGAGCTGTCGATGCTTTATTTGCACAGAAATCCCCGCACATTGTACATACTTTGGAATTGGAAGTGGGAGAACGTTCATCACGAATTTTTCTCGCATCTTCAGGAAAAAGAGCATTTGCAAACTGGCCTTCCCAGTCAAGATCACGCCTTGCTTTGCTCATTAAAATATCTCTGTGCAAAGTTTTTTCAGGATGTTTTCCAAGATCACCAATATGAGCAGCCAGACGAGCAACTTTTACACCTTCTGCAACATCATTTTCATTGGGCAATGCCAAATGTTCTGCTGGTGTTATATAACAAACAAGGTCAGCGCCGTATCTGGCAGATTGAGCTGCTCCTATGGCTGCAACAACATGATCATAGCCAGCACCTATATCTGTAGGCAAGGGGCCTAACATGTAGTAAGGCGCATTATTGCTCATACGCTTTTGTAAAATGATATTGGCTTTTATATCATCCATGGGAACATGGCCAGGACCTTCCACCATCATTTGGCAACCCATTTTTCTTCCTATTTCAGCAAGTTCACAGTTGATAAGAAGTTCCTGGATCATTGCACGATCAAAGGAATCTGCTATGGAACCTGCTCTAAGTCCGTTTCCCAGTGAAAGAACAACATCGTATTTTTTTAATATATTAACTACCTTATCAAATTTTTCATATAACGGATTTTCTCTTTTGTTTTTCTTCATCCATGCTACCATGGATGCTCCACCTTTACTTACAAGTCCACCATATCTGTAGCCTTGTTTTTCAAGACGCTCAATTGTATAAAGATTAATACCGCAATGAACTGCCATAAAACTCATGCCATCTTCGCACTGTTTTTCAATAAGCTCAAAAAGCATATTGTCATCCAGCTTATTGGCGTCACCATATTTTGCATTTGCCTCACAAAATGCCTGATAAAGGGGTACATTTCCCACAGGAAGCGTCACAGCTGCAAGCACTTCTTTTCTTATCATATCAAGATCCCCTCCCACAGACAACTCCATCAATGTATCAGCGCCTGCTTTCTGAGCAGCAACTGCCTTGGCTACTTCCGCATCTATATCAATGATATCTGTGGAAGTTCCAATGGAAGCATTAATTTTAGTTGAAAGCCCCATGCCCATCCCAACCAGGTCACATTGTCTGTTTTTATTTAAAGGGACAACTATCTGCCCGCCTGCAATCCTTTCTCTAACAAGATCAACAGGTATTTTTTCCTGCAAAGCAATTTTTTCCATTTCAGGGGTGATAGTTAATTCAACTGCATATTCCACTTGTGTACGATGCATAATAATATATAACTCCTATACTTTTAATTATTCATATCAAACAGATAAAAGCGCCTGCTTATGGAATTTATTTTATTCATATTAACCTTAAAGCGCTGTCATCTGAATGCTATTTTGTAACTTACCAAAAAAAAACGCCCCAAGCTTAAAATACTACATAAGCCTAGGGCGTTACCATGACCACCAAGAATTAGAACCGCAATAATATAGAAAATAATATTTATGTGAATAGCTGTTTTGTTTTCTATCTTTTGCGTTATTAAAAAATATCTGGCAGGTTTTCTGACTTGTGGGTCAACCTACTCACCACGCCTTCCCGTGTTGCTTTTTTATTTATGCAACATAGTGGACTAATGCAGTTTTCGTCACCACTTACAGCGACGGGTCCGTTCCGGAATCACACCGGATTCCCTCTTAGATTAAGGAATAAATCACCAAATATTCTCATAAATTTTCTTTTTAATTTTTATCTTTAAAAATGTTAAATTGTCAAGAATTTTTTTTTAATTCATGGACGATTAATAAACTTTCTTAATATTTTATATATGGTATATTTAACAAAGTAGATAAAATTGTAATGGCATTACAATACATTATAATTTTTGTGAGCCAAAAGATCTAATGGACATTAACGTATTACAATTTTGTTATCATGAATAATTTAAAAATAAAATATATAGTTGATATGATGAAAAAAACACTTTCAATGTTACTGTTTTTTTTCTTTTCAACAAGTTTGTCTTATTCATCTCAAATAGACTTTGATGAATTTAATAACAAGCTTGGAATATGCCCTTATGTAAAAAGCCTGACATACATTTCAAAAGGTGGCAGCTATGCAGCATTTATTATTAAACAAAGTAAATTTAAAAAAATAGATAAGAATGTTAAAAAAGGTGAAAGAGTTGTCTTGAACTATTTGGGTAATGATAACTGGCTAATAACGATAAAAGATAAAGATAACAGGGTTATTATAAAAAGCGGTCCTAATAGAAAAAAACTAAAGATTACAAAAATTTGTTCGAATTGTAATAATATCATAAAAACAAACAGAACCTCTCCAGAAATTCTTATAAGGGATAATATTATTCAGTTCGATTTGAACAAACATAATATTAAACCAAAGTTTTTTCCTATTATTGATAGACTCGCTTTAGAATTAATTAACAACCCATCATTAAAAGTTGAAATTCATGGTCATACATGCACTATCGGAGATAAATTATACAATCAAATTCTTTCTGAAAAACGAGCTAATGCACTTCAAAACTATCTTTTAAAAAAAGGAATAAAAAAAAACAGACTCTCTACAGTTGGATTCGGATATCAAAAACCAAAAGCCAGCAATCAAACAGAGTATGGAAAAGCCTGCAATCGTCGAATTGAATTTTTAAAATTTATAATTAAATAGTGCCTGCACATAATTTTTTCCTATGCACAAAAAAATAAGATTACGCTCAAGGCTTCTAATTTAGTGTGCAAAAACAATTTAATAAATAAAAAATCATATCTCATAAGGTTAAAATAAAAATATTCATCAGCAAACTATACTATTTAATTTTCCATTTTTTAAAAAAAAACATGCTGAAAAAAAATGCTTATAACACCCATGAAAACGATAACTCCAAACATGCTATGAAACAGTTTAAAGCATTTATTTCTAAGCTTTTATAAATAACATATCAAAAAAATAATGTTAAGTTTTTGGCTTGATTTTTCCCATCAATGATTGAACAGTATTTGGCAGCTCCATCAATGCTGTTATTGTTTTAGCTAATATTGGTATTGACATTGCTTTAATCATTAGCTTGTTACTCATAAGCCATAAAAGTAGTTTATCTTTCCAACCCATTTTTTTTACCTCCCTTATTTAACAATTATTTCAAGTTAAAAAAAGCTTTTTGAGCGTAATTTACAGCTTTTTAAATAGGTATTTTTTAAAATTCCTATGCGCTTATAGTCAGATTAACACACTACATTAATGAAATCTACTTATTTTTTCTCTATTCTCATTTTTATAGTTTAGTTAATGCCAACGATTTGTTTCTACAGTTTTTTTATTGACATATTGTAGAGAACAAAAGTATTTTAATTCTGCTTCACCTTACATTCTAAATATAGCCAAGTTTTATAAAAAATCAAATTAGCACACTAAACTTTTATTCTTGTGTAACAAACTACTAAATTGAAGGAGAGAAGATGCTTAGCTTTTCTTTTACCAAAGAACAACTTATGATCCAAAAGTCAATCAGAGAGTTTGCTGAAAAAGAACTAAGACCAAAGTATCTTGATAATGATCGCACAGAAACATTTCCAAAAGATCAATGGAAAAAAATGGCAGAAATAGGTCTTACAGGATTGAGCGTTCCCACTGAATTTGGAGGACAGCCGGTTGATGCTGTAACTGCAGGAATTATTATAAGAGAACTTGCAAGAGAAGATCCTAATTGTGCAGTTACAGGCGCTCTTTATGCATTAGACGAAATAATAGTGAGGTATGGTTGTGAGGAGATACAAAACAAATGGTTGTCTGAAATCGCCAAAGGTGAAAAAATGGTTGCCTTGGCTGTTACAGAACCTCATTGTGGATCTGATGTTGCTAATATGTCAACAACTGCTGAAAAAAAAGATGGCTACTATATCATTCGTGGTGAAAAGTCAGGAATATCTCTTATGATGGACTGTGATTTGCTTATTATATTTGCTAAAACAAGCCCTGAAAAAGGAGTACGGGGAGTAAGCTCTTTTGTTGTCCCGATGGATGGTCTTAAAGGAGTAACACGTCAGGCCTATCATGATATGGGCATGAGGGCTGTTAGAAGAGGTTCTGTGTTTTTTGATGATGTTAAAATTCCTGAAACCTATCTTTTAGGAGAAGAAGACAGAGGTTTTTATCAGGTAATGGATACTTTTGATCTGTTACGTCTTTGCCTTTGCATGGTAGGGCTTGGATCAGCAGAAAAAGCATTGGAAGATACCATTGAATATGTTAAACAAAGAACTGCTTTTGGCAAGACGCTAGCCCAATTTGAGGGGGTTTCTTTTCCTATAGCAGAACATTATACAAAACTTCAATCTGCCAAATGGTTATGTTTTAATGCATTATGGGCACATGACAATAACATGAAACATACTATGGAAACTGCGATGTGCAAATATTATGTACCAGAACTTGCAACACAGGTTATCCACAGCTGTCTTCTTCTTCATGGCCATTACGGATACACCCAGGATTATTCTCTTGAACAAAGATTGCGGGATGTAATTGGACTTGAATTTGCTGATGGAACAGCTCAAATACAAAAAATTATTATTTCCCGAGAACTTATGGGAAGAGAATATCTACCTTACTAAGTATCATGAATATGCAAATTTTTCATCTGATAGGTCTTTCTTCAAAAATAAACAATATTCTGTTTGTAAAAAATAACTATAAGGAGAATACTAATGGCTGAAATAATTAACCTGAATAAAGTGATTTATGAGAAAGAAGGTAGTATAGTAAAAATTACATTTAATTATCCTGAAAAAATGAATGCAATGGATTTTCCAGGCGATAAAGGGATATGTGACTCTTTTTATAAAGAAGCTCTTGATTTGGCAGAAAATGATGATGAAGTAAAAGTTGTTATCATTAAAGGAGCTGGAAAAGGGTTTTGTGCAGGACATGACCTTAACCGGGTAGGTTTTGTGTACGGAATGGATCCAAAGGGTAAAAGAGTAGGTCAGCAGCCAAGGCTTAAAGTAGACAATGCATGGTTTGAGAAAACATTCAAAAGGCTGTTTCTGTTTCCTAAAATAACAATTGCTGCAGTACATGGAATGGCCATTGGTGAAGGAATGTATATTACAGAATGCTGCGATATGGCAATTGCAGCTGAAAATGCCATGTTCAGCCATAGAGAACAAAGGCTTGCATTTGGCGGTCAGGTATATCCTCTGGCAATTTTAACATATGGTTTAAAAAGAGCAAATGACATTTGGCTTACAGGAAGAAAGATAGATGCTGATGAAGCATATGCAATAGGTCTTGTAAACAAGGTTGTACCTTTAGATAAATTGGAAAAGGAAACCGAATATTTAGCAAAACACCTTGCAACTTTAGGCCGTGATGTCATAGCAATTGGCAAAGTCGCCCGTCAACAGACCTACTCACAATTAGGAGTTATTGCAGGGTTTGATATTTTGGGCCTAACACATACTTTAGGTACAAACGTAAAATGGTATCCTGGTGAGTTCAATTTCTTTAAAGAGAGAAAAAACAAAGGAGCAAAAGAAGGATTTCATGGTCTGCATTCACAATATGAAGAGTAAGTAAAACATAGTTTGAATTTTCTCCGGAACTGGTGTGGTAAAATTTAACAATTTTGCCTGAAATTTCTGAAATTAGGGATAAAAAATCAGATCTACTAAAAAATATTTCTGAATTAGTTTTTTGAACTTGAAAAATTTTAATTCTGTTGTGCGAAAATGTAAAAAGAAGTGGGTTTGCGTTGTAAAATAAAAAATAAGCCGAAAATTTATATATCTAAGTTGCAGGAAGTAATACAGGCTTATAGTTAATGCCTGAACGAAAACTTCTTAACCTATTGTTTTTAATAAATATAATAATGAATTTTTAAAACGAAGATTTCTGGAAATTTCCATTTTTGAGACGATATATCAAGGAATTACTTGACAAATCGCCCAAAATCTTCGTTTTAAAAAATGCCAAAAAAACTTCTAATTGTGACTGTAACTTACTGAAATTATTAATCCATATTTAAAAATCGGTACTTTTCGTTAAGGCACTAGTTAATATCTAAAAATATTCTTTTTGCAAAATTCACAACATTTCTAAACCCAAATCCTCGACATATGATTACTTTGATTTTGTTGTTTAAACCTTCAACAGGGCCTCTTGACATACGATGAGTAAAGTAGTTCAAAATGTTTTCTTCAAAATTTCTACAGGATTTAATAAAAGATGTAAATGGATTAAATCCCTTTGTTTCGTATAGGCCGGCCATTTCGTACCATTCATCGATTTTTTCTTTTGCTTCTACTTTAGAAATTTCTTTTAACTCAAATATTTTATAGAGTTTTTCTCTTAACTCATAACATTTTTTCAAAGAAGGTGCTAATTTGAACAGGCCTTCAGGTCTTTTATTCTCATCAGCATTTAAATCATTATGGTTAGATAATGCGAGTGGCCGTTTCTCAAGGCTATTTCATCTAATCCTATTCCATTTTATTATGTGCAAAAAACATCCACATTGATTCCGGTAAACCCCATTTTATTAGGTTAAACATATCTTACTGCACCACCATCAATTCTGATATTTTGTCCATTGATGTAATCAGCGCGAGGGCTGCAAATAAAAACCACAACATCTGCAATCTCTTCTCTGCAAGCTATTCTGCCAACCGGATTTGGAAAATCATACTTTACAATATTTTCAAGAATTTTTTCCCAGGTTTTTCCCCAGCCTTTTTTTTGGGCACGTATCCTGTATCCGGCTTCTATCTCAGGTGTGTGGATCAACCCAGGAGATATAGTGTTGACAGTAATGCCGGTATTGCTAAGTTCTTTTGCAAGGCTAACTGTAATATTTGCCAAAGCACTTTTTGAGGCGTAGTAATGGGGCATTATTGAGTTTGGCTGGTTTGATCCAATGGTTCCTAATTGTATTATACGTCCCCATTTCAGTTTTTTCATTTGTGGGGATAGCAGCTGTATTAATCGAGCTGCTGACAAAACATTTTTCTGATACATATCGATCCAGTCAAAAGAGCTGCTTTTTGTCCAAAAACCCTGGCTGGCTGTTCCATAATTATTGACAAGAATATCTACAATGCCCAAAGAATCCAGTGCCTGTTGTGCTACCTGCAAAGTTCCCTCTTCTTTGCTGATATCGCCCCATACAGCCACACTGTTATCAACTGATTTTGATATGGTATCAGATCCACCTGACTTAATAGAATGAAATGCAACAGTTACTCCTTCAGCAGCCAGTGTCTTTGCAATGATTTCACCTGTGCCACGGTCACTTCCGGTTACAAGAGCTTTTTTGCCTTGTAGTTTCAGATCCATTATTTTAACCTTTTTTTTAATTGTTACTTATTCGGTTTAATTTGGCGCTTAAATTGTCTTTAAGCTTTTATGTTATGGACACTAATTTTTTTTTAACCTGTTTAGATATTAGCTTAAGCTTTTCCAGTCTGCAAGTACCAATCATTTTCGGTGTAAACAATATTTTTGATACGAAATGGAAAAGAGGCAGAGTTTTTGATCCAAAGCATCCTCATGTATCTACTGCTAAATTAATTGCTAATAGAAAAAAATAAAAGTACTACCTTGAAAGGGCTGATGCTTATACGTACGTTTGGGGATTGATACATAAACCCTGTCCCATTCCTTTGCTGGAATCTCTAATGTTTCTTTTATGAGTTTGGCATATTTTTGTCGTCAGGCTGTAACAGCCTGACGACAAAAAAACGACCCTAAAATAAAGCCAACTGCCAAAAATTTACAAATAGATATCTATCAGTATAAATGTAGAGAAATATTTATTTTGATATATAAACACTATATTATCAATAGGTTGAATGATGCATAGTGGTAGTACTACATTGACTGTAAGAAAAAATTGGCTGGCAGAGTGGATTTTACTGATTCAAAATTAAGGTAATTTTATGTCTATTTAACCTGCTGTGAAAATCGGTGTTAAATAAAGTGGGAAAAAAGGCTATCAAAATAAAGTAGTTTACCTTAAAGCTTAATAGTGTATATGGCATTAAGCTTTAAGTAAAGTTTATGGTTATAATAAAAAACTTATATGTATGAGTCTGTTGATTTACTACCAAACACACACGTAACCCACAACATTAGTATGGTTCGACACTTGAATACACCGCATGATGTGCGTTAATTTTAAAAAATCGACTAAATCAACAGACTCATATATGGTTTTTAATTTGTTGTTATTTTTTAGTTTATGTAACTATTGCAAAACAAGCTAATACCATATTTCAATTATAACCTAATTATTAAATTATAGTATTCCTTCTGCAATTAAATCGTCCAAAGGTCTTGCCTTGCTTACTTCCTCTACAAGATTACTTGGTACGTCAGGATAAACAACAGGCCCATTTTCTTTTGAAGGAAGAATTATTGTTGATACTTGAGGAGGCATTGACCATTCATCTCTTTGATTTTTTGCCCAGGCTTCAATATCAATACAATATTTTTTTTCATCAACATATTTTTTAATAACTTTACCTTCAAACAGTGTTACATCACCTATTTGATTAAAAGCTCTCAAATCACCACTCATTTTCCATAAAAAAGCATTATCTCCCATCCAGTTACTGAAAAACAGATATAACCATGACATTCTCTGACTTCCGTAATCATAAGCACGTTCTACTCCGATTGCCCTTGCATATTCATCATGAATATGAACAAGTTCAGGAACATCTGCTTCACCCATCTCCTCTACGTACTCAAGTGCTTTGGGATGTCTTAATTCCCATTCGTACTCAATCTTGTCAGCTTTCATAAAAGGACTGCCAGCACCCATCAACCATGCAATTTCATCTCTTACCGTTAAAGGGCCTTTTATCATAGGGCCTATAGTATCACCTACATTTACATCCTCCCAGTACCTTGGTTTATTACCCCTGACATCATAACTGTCGTGCATCTCCAGAAAATTTATCCACTCTTTTTTAGTGTAGCTTGGCCTTTCGATTTTTCTATATTTACCTGCAGAACTTGATGACCCTCTGTCAAGCCATACAGTATGGTGAAGTTCTTTTCCAACTATTTCACCCCTTTGATTTAAATAAACACCATCATCATAATCAATATAGATTTGTCCTCCACCTGCCATCCTTCCTTTTTTTATTACAACATCACGCAGGATTCCCACTGGTCTAAAAGTATCTCCTGCAAAGATAGGTCTATACCATTCCCAGTCTCCTCCGCTATACCAGGCATGTACTCCAGGCATTCCACCCCCAGTAACAACCCACTGAACAGTATATAGATAACTTCCAGGCGCAATAATACTTCCATATTTTGTATTGTTTGCATATTTTTCATCAGAATATAACGGATTTATATCACCTATACCATCAATAAAATGTTTTATGGAATCTTTTGTCGCTTGTGTATTAAAGTAAACGCTACGCGGAAAAAAAGGAATTTGTGATCTGGATTTTCTTCTTTGCTCCATCTCAGGGGTTATAATAGTATGAGAAGGAAGTTTTTCTTTTCCTACAATATTTACTCTTGGGTGCTTGCTCCAATCTTTTTTAACTTTTTTGTCCATTATTCTTAGTCTCCTTAAACATTAAAACATTTATAAATATGAATAAGCTATATTTTTGTATAAAAAAACAGTGATAACATCAAATAGCTTTAATACTAAATTTATACTTAAAATCCATACAAAAATTAATGCGTAAAACTTATGAACAAGGATATAATAAATTTTTAAAAACAAAAAAAATATAAACAGGACAGCTATAAAAAATGATTTATAAAATTCTTTTTTCCTCCTTTAACACATTAGTAATGCAGTATCAACATTATATCGGAAATAAACATGTTATGACACACCCATGAGTATAAATATAATGATGATTATTTTTCGGAAAATAATCATTTTTTTGTGTACAAAAAAAAATACCCACAAAATGAAAAATACAAAATTGAGGGTATTTTAAATATTACCTGAAGTTAAGTATGGATAATTTTGGACGGACACTACCTAAGGTTTAAGGAAAATGATAAAAAGAGTATTAAAAGATATGTCATTTATTTCATAATATGAAAATAATCCCATAAAATTAAATATTTTTTATCTTCCACAAAGTAACAAAAATAATTAATTTTGTTACTTATTTTATCTGTATTTTTCAAAATCAACCATGAATTTTTACTCAATATATTGGCAAAATGTAGCTTATAAAAAACATTGTAGTTATCTCTATTGATTTTTATAATGTTATAGAAATCAAAATGACGATAAAACCATACTGGCTTATTTTTTGCTTCTGTAATATTACGAATATTGAAATTATTTGTGTAAAAAATTATAAATAGTTTATTATAAAATAATGTTTGTTTGTTGAGCTTATGGAGTCATTTAAAAAAAAATCTAAGAAATATGAGGAAGTAGTAAAGCCAATATCAAAAACGTTAAGATGTGAACAGCAGACGATTAAACTTTACAAATCTGAGCTTAAGAGATTAAAAAAGGAAATAGAGTATAAAAATAATGCTATAAACATTTTAAAGGAAAAAGGGAAAAATATTGATATTGAACAAAAGATAGCCGTAATTATTAGATCAAAGGTTATACCACTTGTAGAAAAATTAAAAAAAAATAAAATATTTGAGTACAATACGATTGAAATAGATATGTTGTCAGCATATTTAAATGATCTAACTTCTGTATTAACAAATAGTGCCAAGGTATTAATTACGCTTTCTCAAACTGAGCTGCAAATAGCAGCCATGATAAAAAATGGTCTTAGCAGCGGTGAAATATCCAAACAACTTTGTATATCTGAGCATACCGTTAAAACACATAGAAAAAATATTAGAAAAAAGCTTAATTTAATTAATACTGGCGTAAATTTACATACATTTCTTAAATCAAAAATGCAATAGCATTATAATGTCCATCTATAATTTTTTATGGATGGACATTATATAATTGAATAAGGACTTATATTTAAAAATTGACATCATTGATATCCTGAGCTTGAAAATTACTTCAAGGAAAAAGTTTTGCCATTATTCAAATATATCTTAATCCTCATTAATTTCTGAAATCATTTCAGCAATACTGTCTGCCATTTGCGATGTACTATTTTCCATCTTTGCATCTAAATCAACTATTGTCTTATCCTCAAATTTTAAATTTTCATTGGATATATCTGATAATTCTACAATCTGTGAATCTTCTAAATCTTCGTTAATATCTTCTATGGTCTGTGATTTTTTTTCAGTATCTTCCAGTGCACCCACAATGTCATCATCATTGTTGGCATTATTGGCATTTTCTTTATTTTCAGTATTTAATTGCTCTTTAAACCCATTATTTTCTGGAATATCAGAAGATGTTTTACAGGAAATATAATCTCCATTCCTATCAACCAATACAGTAAAGTTGACTGCTACTTCAAAATTAAGTTCATATGCAACCTTATTATTGTAGGCTACTAAATCTCCAAACTTGTATTCCACATCATCTTTCAGTAAAAGATTATGTTTTTCTCTAAAAATTTTTTCTACAACTACCCAGTCCATATCTCCACTTATAGCATCGACCAATTCTTTTTCACCATTTTTGATTACTTCGGAATCTGTGATTTTCACTTCTTTTTACTCCTTAGTTTATGTTTATTTAATTATACTATAACGATAACAGACAGGCTGCTACAAACGTAATTTATCCAATTTTCTGCCTTAAACTTAAAAGAACTTTTCATTCCGTAACAGCTTGCCGACCAATTTAAATGCAATTTATAGTTTTATTTACAATTCTAAACTCATTATATAAAAAATCATGAGCCTTCAAAAAAATCGATTAACTCCATAGAAAGATCAAGGTAGGACTTTGCACCTTTTGACATGATGTCATATAACACCAAAGGTTTCCCCATATTAAATGAATTTCGAATCTTGTTATCTAATGGTATTGTGTTTGTAAAAACATTATGATGGAATTTTTCTGTTATACAGCTGGTTATTGTTTTTGATATTTCGTCATAACCATTACACATGGAAAGTAAAATTCCAGCAATCTTGCAATTTGAATGCATTATTGCTTTGATTTTTTTTATTGACATCAAAAGCTGCCCCGTTGCTTCAAGGGATACTATTTGATATTGCAGAGGGATAATAATCCAGTCAGAAGCGACAATTGCACTTATAGTTAAAAAACCAAGTGAAGGAGGAGAATCTATAATTATATATTCATATTCATTTGCAATAGCTTTTAAAAGATTTTTTAATATCTGTTTTTTACCTGGATTTGAAAACATTTTAGTTTCAGCATTTAAAAGGGAAAATTTTGTGGGAATAATATGCAGAAAATCCAATGCTGTATTTAATATAATGTTTTGCAGTTTTTCTTGTTTTACAAATACATTATAAAGATCTGCATTTATTTTTTTTTTATCAATTCCCATAACAGTTGTTGCGCTGCCCTGGGGATCACAATCAACCAGTAATGTTTTTTTTTCAAAAAGTGCAAAACAAGCAGCAATATTAACAGCTGTCGTGGTTTTGCCCACACCGCCTTTTGAATTTGCAATACAAATTATATTACCCATAAAACACCATAAACAAATTTTTCATTATTTTTTGCCTGATAAAAAAGTAAGAATCTATTCTATTTTTTTAAAACAAGCTTAGAAAATTAAATCAGATCTGATTAAGGTAACCTTGAGAATAGATAAGAGTTACAAACGATGATCAGGTTGTTATAAAATGGCTTGATTTTGCTGGCAAAATATTTTTTCACTTAAGCAAGCTGTTTGACTATAAAAGTGTTTTTTATAAGATTTAAAAAAATATTTGTTATATTTTTTGTATGAAATGCAAAAATCTGAACACCAGGTTACACGGAACAAATAAATTGGAGGGGAAAAACAATTTAAAAAAAGACAGTTCAATATATATTTGATTTTATCTTAATTTTTAAGCTTTTTTTTAAAAATGTCAACTAAATATATTTTCAACATTCTTTTGTTTTAACTGTAAATAGAACATTTCATCTTAATGCTATACTTTGTTTATTCTTGACAATTACGGCACAATTTTATACTCAATTTTAGCATTTTAAATTTATTAACAGTTATATAATATGGAGTTTTATGAAACTTGATTTACATACTCACTGTATGGAAGCTACTGATTTAGATGAATATCCTGATATAAAAACTGTAAAAAAAATAGTAGAAGCTGTTAAATCCCGAGGGCTTGACGGTATTGCTGTAACAGAGCACAACAGTGAAAAATACGGATTTCGAATAAAAAAAATTGTAGAGGAAAAGCTGAATAATCAGATCATTATTATACCTGGAAGAGAAATAGTAGTTCAGGAAATTAACTGGGCTGAAATGGTGGAGTTATTTCTTCCAAACGGCTTGATTTTCAGATTTTTACCACATCCCTGCTATCCTTTTCCAGGAGATGATAGTTTTAACTATGATCTTAAAAAACTTCACGGTATAGAAATTTGTAATGCTTTACATGATCGGCAGATCAACAAAAAAAGGGTAAGTGAAATTTCTGATAAATATAATCTTGTTATGTTAAAAAACAGCGATGCTCACAGTTTGGAAAATATAGGTTTGTTTTATAATGAAATTTCATTGGAAAAATTATGTTTATTGTCAAATCCAGCATAAATACAACACATGCTATCTTTTTTGGCTCTAACCAGGCAGGAACAATCAACAAAATATCCTAATGAGGTGAGATATGACAACAAAAGTAACTGTTCCAGGGATAAAAAATTTACAAACAACAGCGGAGATAAGCAATTCCATACGGGGTTATTACGGAAATCTTAAGTTAGCCAAGGAAAAAAAAATACCGGTAATCTGGTCTTTTGGGCTTATTCCCAGGGAGATATATCATGCAGTAGATGCACCAGTGCTTTTTTTGGAGCATTTACCACTAATGATGGGAGCAAAACAATTATCCGGTAAATATATGGAAATAGCAGAAGAAGATGGATTTTCAAGGGATGTATGCGCATTTCACAGATGTTTTGCAGGATGTGCCATTGCAGAAGAAAAAGATCCCTATCTGGACAGCTTTTTTGTAACTCCTGACCTTATCATTGCAAGCAATCTTCCTTGTATTTCCGAGTCCAAATCTTTTTTATATTCAGCTGATCTATACAACTGCCCATACTATTTTGTTGATGGCCCAATTAATACATGGGGAAAAAATATTCCTGACCACGCAATAAAATATTATTCATCCCAGCTTCAAGGCGCACTGGATTTCATGGAAGAGCATGGTTTTAAGGTGGATATGGACAGATTAAAAGAATCTGTCAAATTATCCCTAAAAATGATTGGGCTCTGGAATGAAATTGATGATCTTAGAAAAACAGTTCCGACTCCCATGTCTGCAGTTGACGGACTTACTGCTGCTTATCCTCTTATTCAGCTTGCAGGAACCCAAACCGGAGTAACCTTATATGAAAGGTTAAGAGATGAACTAAAAGAAAAAGTAAAAAACAAGGAAGGTGTTATAGAAAACGAACAGCTAAGACTTTTATGGGTTGGAGTTCCTCCGTTTTTTAATATGGGACTTATAAATTATGTGGAAAAATATGGCGCTGTTGTTGCAAAAAGCATGATAGAG
>Ga0209345_10001973_pt1 | contig 23589 bp, 28 predicted proteins | sample Cruoilmetagenom7_FD_187294 | JGI IMG/M metagenome (GOLD analysis project Ga0209345, IMG submission 187294) | Oil polluted marine microbial communities from Coal Oil Point, Santa Barbara, California, USA - Sample 7 (SPAdes) (version 2) | ecosystem: Environmental > Aquatic > Marine > Oil seeps ...
GATCTAACCATGTTGACGCTTTGGCGCCAATTACTGCCCGCTTAAAGATTGGCTGGGAGAGGACTGTGCCTGCCACGCCCCTTAACCAAGACAACATATCGTCGGGAAAATCCAAATCAGATAGTAGATCTTAAGCAATTTTTTGCCATCCGGCGTTAACCAAGGACTTGGCAAGATTGGGGGTTGGGTGCGACCCCCCTTCTACCCAATCTTGCTTTTTACCCCGCGCGCGTAACAAGCGCAAAAATTCGGTCCCAGCGGCCAGAGCTGACATGATTTTCGGGGCGTTCAGAAAGAATTGGAAGCACGAGCACGCCAAGGCGCTGACTATTGGGGGGGATGGTGGACAGGATATCCGCATAACTAATGCGATAAGCCATTGTTTAATTGATAGATATTGATACCTTATCTATTTGATACCACACTTTTTACCACTTCAGCGCGCCGTCGCTATCGTTTCGGCTATCTTTTTCGTTTTGTTTGCCGGTCAATCATAAGCTGCTCACAAATCCCGTTTAGGCATCGGCTCAGATTGGCAGAACGCATAATCTTCTCTGGATTGCCAAGCCATTTCCAGAATTCATAAAACGGCCATCGGTCACATGGCTGGAGCGAATAGAGATAGGCGAGGCATGTAGCGATTGCCTTGTTCTTTTCTATCGGCTGGCTGCGAGCCTCGAGAACGACCTCCTCTAGCGCCTCCAAGGCCATGACCTGCAATTGAAGCTGTATCGGACGCAAGGGACACTCCACGAATCAGAACGTCCCCCGACGTAAACGGCATTGGAGCGATATATTCCCAACATGGCAAGCCGCTCGTTATTCTTGTTCCAATTCCTCGTCAGTCCATGCATTCAAATATCGTTTCCGATAACCGGAGCAGCGCCAGCAGCACGTGCGGCTGCACAATTTGGATAATAGACTCGGCCACTGGGCGTTTTTGTAACCAAACTAGAAGGATTGCCCCTGTGACAATGCCTGCCACCGTTCTTGCGGTCATTATGGCAACCGTCAGCGGCCAGCCCACCGCCATGGACATATACAGGCGCAGAGTGAGGCTCTATCCCCGCTATTGCCAGCATCAGGCCGTAAAGCACCAATACGCGCATAATTGCCCCCCTTCTGGAACATGATGACTCAAATTGGCTACAGTGTCGAATCTTGGATATTGATGACCGGAATTGTCAATATGCCATCAGCAGCGATGATTGCCCCAATACCTGTCCCACTTTAGCGCCGTCCCCGATTCTACCATTGCACACGACAAATCACCGTTTCGCGGAGACACGCACCACGCAGCAGTTCGTTTACCTCCAGCAGAACCAAGCGACTGACATTCCAGGTTCGGTCCCTGAACCCGAACATGGCCTTCAGGTGACAGTCCAATCGGCCTTCCGACCAGATTTACCAATGCATCTCTCGCTTCCTCAGCAGTCGCTTTCGGGCAAGGATGATTGGGGCTGCATGTCCCATCCATTTCACGCGCTGCGATGCCTGACAATCGAATCCTTGGTCCTTCTGCGCACCAGATAGGTCCGTCTCCATCCCAAACGCGGACAGGAGTGCAAGTGAACGACTGGCCTGCCGGGACGATAGCAACAGTTAGAAGGAGAGTTATCATAGCGGTGATGAAATACCGCCTAACCTTGCCACGGCTCTACGCCGACGCATTTCTTCCACTGGCCACCAAATGTTCCGAACTGCTTCCGATATTCAATTCGACTACCTTTGGGATCTGGAAAGATTGAGAATGCCAACGATACGCCGCCATAGCCGTTTTTCAATAGAACCACTTTCGAGCCATCGTCTTTGTCTAAAACGGGAATGTTATTTCTATTTGCTAGACAGAAAGTCACCTCATTTACGCTATGGTCTGAGTAGTAAACTTCGGTTGGCTCTTTATCGAGAACGGTTTGCGTCGATGCACAGCCCGCCAATGCTATCGTCAAGCCAAATCCCAACATGATATGTTTCAATGAACTTCCCCTGTTTGTCATCATAAGGCCTTTTAATCGCATCGTTTCCTGTCTGGCAATCTCAGTTTTTTGGTGTGACTACAATTGAATTAATCTTGCCCCCTCGCGCGCGCGGGCGAGAAGCTGTATTAACGCTATCGTTGTGGATTGGCGACGGTTTACGGATTGGCGGCTGGAGAGATTTACTTACCCCGCCCTATGCTGTTTGCATCCGTTACAAATCCAGAATTAATTCAAACAACGCCCTCATGAACCAATATGCCATCGGCAAAACTAGCAGGAACACCAGCAGTCCGATTATCAATTCGTTGAGATCAGGAGGGCGCATACAATCCGATTAGTAAGCTATCTTTGTGTAGGAAAGCGATAGTTGCGTCGTTGCCTTTGAATATGATGTTTGGTCGAGTCTGAGAGCCGCCTCGTCGAAAACATACTGGTATTTCAACTAAGAGGGCACATTTGAGACAAATCAGAAACTGTTCAGCGAGGATGCAGCAAAAAACAAATAATAGAGGTAAACGATTGAACTAATATGAAAAAAACAAAATTAGCATTATTTTTACTAAGAATGGTTCATATGGAGGCATTATGTCGCTCTTGACCCAATTCCATTTTTTGTCCCATAGAGCAGCCATGGCTATTCAGGGGGTAGTAATGCAAGCCGCATATTCGAACGACGCGAAGGACACTTTAATGGACCGGGCTAAGGAAATTCGAGAAGCAAACGAACGCCGAAAATTGTTCAATAAACGTGTTAAAAAAGCTGCTGAAAATGCAAGACGAAGGCTAATCGATAGAGGTTTGCTGGCGAATGAAGAAGATGCTGCGAAAGAAGTAGAGAAAGTCGTGAAACAGCTCGAGGAAGCAGACTGAACACCCCCACGGCCAGCGGACTTCCAACTCCCACGAAAGAAGATACTCGAAAAGTCCACTATCTTGAAGTTAGGGATAGATTTCTATCCCATCTCCATGGAAATCCAGAGCAAGACGACATAACCTATTTGCAAATAGGAATGTATGTCGTTGACCGCTGGTTGGCTGAAGAACAAGATCGGCCAGATAACGGAATGCCCTTAGACGAACAATCTGTCGACCACCTGTGGAATGAGAAAACCGAGAAAGAGTTACGTAACTTGCGTGCAGATGCTTTGCGAACTCACAAAAAAGTTATCCAGCAGAATGCTTTCAACGAAATATTGAAAAGCACGCCTTGGCTTGACTACATCGTTACCGGAGCCGGGATATTATTTTTATCTGGGCCGTGGAAGTTGATTAAATCTACACTGAAACAAATGACCTCCGGTGTACTCGGCGCAATCGGTGTAATTTTGTTCGCATCGGCTGTTCTTTCTCTTTCAGATGGCTTACAAACCGCAGCCCGAGAAGCAGTGGGAAGTTTATTGCCAACGGAGGAGCCCCCCGAAGTCGAAGAGACGAAAGATTTGCGATACGATGAAGGTGTTTTCATAATCGAACGGCCTCAGCAATAATAGGATACGCATCGGCGGCTGGTGAGATGTACTCCCACCCCTAAAATCTCAATCGTGTTTGCGTGAAAATTCAATCCCGGCTGGTTTCACATTCAATGCTTTTTTGATATATTAATATCCCTTGCAAACACCGGCTCGTATTGAAGATCATTCAATCTAGTTTTTGACAGGTTGGTAACAAGTGGTGCTGCTCCAAGCATTCTCTCAACGCCTCGACACCTAAAACAGTCAGAAATCCCATCTCATTCTTAGAAGAATGAAATTCCAAGCTTTCCGTTATCATGCCCAGTGCAAATCCCCACTCATGGTAGGCAAGACCTCCGCTGAAACCGCCACGAGGCGCTGCCGAAACAGCAAAACGAACATATCGATCTCTGTAAGTATCTACTACTGCGTTGATTTCACCCGTAACGGCCACAAATACAGGGAATTTGGAAGTTGGAATCGGAGGAAAACCGTAAAGCGTCGACTTCGTCAGCAGCCAGTCAAGATCATTTATCCAATCGTCGTAGTGTCCACCAAGCACTACGCTCGGAGTATTTATGTCAAGCCCATCTAGCTTAAAGGCCGAAACATCTATGCTATCGTCCTCATGATAGAAGGGGCCTTCCGATAGTTGCAACTCGTCATGCGTTAGGCGCCAAATCGGAATATCCCCCGGTAAAATAGCTTTTGTATCAACTTTGACCTGCAATTCATCAGCGAAAAGATAGCCGCCGGTTTGAATTTCGATTTTTATAAGTTCATTGTTTTCGGTCACATGTCTGGCGGTTAAAAATACCCCGTCTCCGACATGGAATGCACTACCGATTGCTTCATCCCCGTGAGAGTTTCGAACTACGACCAAAGCGCACGCCAGGTTCAAAACACGATTCTGGCGCTTTATGCCGCTTTCTATGGGGGGGGCTGAAATCGGTTTCCAATTAAATCACACTAGCCAATAGTTTCAGGCGGCATGTCGAACATCTTTGCGGGTCGCTCCCAAACTGTTCGACCAACAACATGCCCATACTCAGGGCTAATATTAATCGTCTTCAAATGTCGAGCAACAGCGCGAAAGTGGGCTCCTGAAGTATAAACATCGTCTATGACGACAACTGGCCTATCATCCAATGCCTCTGATTGACGAATTTGCTTATATATTGCCAACTCATTCCTTCCGCCACCAGTAGCGCTCTTCGGCATAGCCTGATTGAAAAAAAGCACAGGACGAGAAGCATAACTGGGATCATATCGTTCTATTTGTTCCGACAGCCTGCTGCCCGTAAACTCAGATCCCGGTTCAGTATGGCTCGAAGAAGGAATTGGCACAATTTGAGCATTCTCAACACCGAGTGCACGAAGATTTAAAACTATGTTTGCAGCAGAAAACTCTAATGCATTCCGTTGTCCGCTTTCCGTGTTGTCTATTCTGAGTCTCCCTTTCTTCAAACCAAATTCAGCGAATCCATTAAATGGCAGACGCTTGAGGGCCTTTACTAAGTTACGGGCACGCCAATCGACTGGCTTCCATTTTTCATCCCAGTCTTCACTTTTGCTTCGGTAGCCGCAAATAACTTGTATTTCCAAAACTACCCTCCATAAACTTTATGCAAAAACTCTTCGGTGTCTTCCAGAACAACATATCTATCATAATCTTTGAACTTTTCCGGCCAAGATAAGCGTGTGTCTTCCGCTACACTTTTGGATATCCCAAGCCAGCGCCCCAGCCGCACACATTCCACTGCTTGATGCAGTGTGCCAGAGCTTTCAGAAGCTTCAATTATCACGCTTCCGTCAGAAATCGCCGCCATGGTTCTGTTGCGTGCTGGAAAACTAGATGGAAATGTTCGCTCTCCAATCGGAAATTGCGACAATAGTAAGTGATGTTGATAAATCTCTTCCTGCAACCGAGAATTTACGGCCGGATACGCTTTGTCAATTGGGGTGCCGATAACGGCTACTACATTGCCTCCTGCCTCAATCGCTCCCTTCAGCGCTTCGGTGTCAACTCCAGCAGCCAATCCAGACACGACAACTATGTTGGCGCACGCGAGCTGCCGTGCAAATTTTCTCGCGCGTTTGCGTCCGATGTCGCTGACGTTTCGAGTCCCAATTACCGCGATGCATCGTGACTCTACTAAACTCAAATCACCGGAATAGAAAATATTAAGGCTGTCATCTTCGGCCTTTTTACCTTTGTCGAGCAAACTCAGCTGCTTCGGCTCAAAAGTGCTTCTGTCTCCCAATCTAAGTATCGAACTCAGGGCGATGTTTTTCACGATCCTCGGAGGCGCATATTTGGTCCGTTTGGGATTTTGCATCAGTTGCTTATCCGCTATTTTTAGTGCCGCTTCCATGTTCCCACCTACTGCAGATCATTGTCATGCTAGGCCAATTAAGCCGATTTGAATCATAGGCACCGATGGTGGGAAAAGCAATTTATCTAGTCATCTGTAAAATCAAATATCTGATTTCTCTTGGCTATAGAATCTTTGAGTAAGCTCTCACTCTAGCCTCCACTAGTTTAATTGCAGCGGAATAAGCCCCGTGCTTCCATGCATTGCGATTACCCTTTGGCGCGCCAGTTGAAGCCCCCCCATGCATCCGGCATCGGCCATTAGCCATCCCCGGCGACTGGCACAGCTTCCCGCTTCGCGTCTTTGCTCCGCACCGGCTGGAGATCGGGGATGCCGGGTGCTGTGATTGCATGGGGTTGTTTCCCGTTTTCTGCATTTTGCCTCCCTGTCTGGACGCTATCGGCAATGACAGCTTGCCCGCCCCGGTTATCGACATGCACGTGCTTTATGACCTGTTCTCCACCCCTTGCCAAGCGGTCCAATGCTTCGATGGTTGTGCGGCATTGTGCCTGCGCTTTCAATGCCATCCGCATGAATCGTTGAGAGGCGTCGAAATAGTCCTTCAAATTGTTTTCAGAGCGCATAATCATCACGGTAAAAATTGCGTCGAGTGCCATTGCCTGTGATGTCAGAATGTCTCTCTGGTCACTCAAATCATTGGCACGCACCTTTTTACAAGCCTCAGCCATTATATCGACCGTGTCCGTCAAATCAGGTTGTTCCGTGCCAAAATGTTTGCCGCCAAGCGATCCAACTATGTAGCCATTGCGGATCATGGGCCGCATAATAACTTCGGTTTTTTGCCGACTTTCAGACTTGCCCTTTTGAGCTTGTATCTTGAGTGTCGTTTCTTCGTCTTTCGGTTTTGCTTTTCCCATCAGTTTAACTCCCTACCTATGGTAATAGATGTATATGTGGACGGAAATTCCGCCCTCGGATTGGTCCCGTTTAAACCTTTCACGGCTGGATTTTCCTGCCCCTCGAAACATGCAGGGACAGTCCTTTTGACCTCACGGCTGGATTTTCCTTCCCTGCCTGTTGGTTTTTCCGTCCCGTTGTTTTTTTCAGGACGCCAGCTCATGAATGTTTTGTCGGCTGGCTTGTCGCCAATCGGAAACATTGTCAGCGCCCATTCCGTCGCGCGGCTTTCTGTCGGGGACTTCCGATTAAAACCGCCCCGCTGCATCGCCAGAATAAAGCCAGTCGCCTCCAGTTCCCTTACATATTTGGCAATGGTCTGCCGGTCGCTGACATTGATTTCTCGCGCCATTTCCCGCTGGCTAAAAATGATCCTGCCGTTGTTCCTACCATTGAAACGACCATGAAACTCGACAAGCAACGCGCGCGGTCCCGGCTTGAGTGAACGGTAAGCAGGACAGGCGAGCATCCAGAACGGCAGTTTGACGAATTGCTCATTTACCGACCGGCCTTTGGGATTCAATTTGGTCTTTTTCTTTCCCATAAGATTGTCGGGACGACCGTTGCCAGCCGCCCCGCCCCGTAAAAGCCGCTAGGCTGCCTTCTTAGGCTGTTGAACGTCGATTAAGGTCACTGACGAGGTAAGCTCATGCCTTCCGTGCCAGCCGCCCTCATGCGACTCTTTATGGGTTACAATCGTCAGTCCATGCTTGTGGCGAAGATCAAAGCAATATGCCGAGAACCGATAGGCCCAGGATGCAACTTCCTGAGCGGTCACACCTTTCTTGCCTGATGCATGAAGCCAAAGCAGCGCCTTGGCAGTCTGCCCTCGCACCGTAAATTGCCCCAGCGGTCCAACCGCCGTCACCCTGAACGCCCGGCTCATAGGTCACCCCCGATCCCGCTATTGTCCAAAATGACAGAAGCAAGTTCCAGCCTGACAAAATATCGCTCTCCCAATCGGCACATTATTTGTTTTTTGTGCTGAGGGATTGTGCTAATCGGTTTTTCGAGATTGCTTGCAAGGGCCATCTTATCCGCCTGCGTTCCGGTTGCCGCCGGAACGTGGGCTTTTTCTTTTGGTGCGGGCGGTTCTTTGATCTGTATCGTCATTATGCCGCCTCCCCCTGATACGTTGGAAGACTTGCAGCCCATGCTTCGGCATCTTCGCGCCTAATGCGGCTGGCTGTCCCCATCTTGAGCAACGGGATCTTGCCTTTGTTCACTTGCCGGTAAAATTCACTCCGGCTGATTGCATATCGTGTCAGAAAATCTGGCACTGTTAGTAGTGCAGGTTCCATATTTTAGCCTTTCTGTCCAAAACGCCGGACTGGCGGTAACAAGCAGGGATGCTGTTGCGTGTCAGAGTATGGCCAGTGATTCACGAATTGCATAGGTTCAGCGCGGCAAAAAGGGTCATTAGTCCACAGCTTTTTTTGCCAAAGAGTTGCGTACCAAACTTCGATAGTCTCGATCTTCACCGAGATGATTCAGAATCTCACCGGTCAAGTACACTAGTGCGCCATCGGCTTTAGCATCAACATCGTACCCAGCTTTCTCTAATATTTTCGCCAAAGATAACACCAAATCGACTTTGGCTGTGGTTGGCCTTCCTTTTGGAGAGGTAATAAGTGACAAACAATTTTCCGCACCAGATACCAATCCCGACAGTTCTCGACGCAACGTCTGAAGCCGGGCACCAATTCCAACTGCCTTCATATTTTCAGCCAACATCGCGCGCGCATCAGGCGAAAGTTCGTGAAGACAATGGTTTAATTGTCGGGATAATTGAGAAATCGTATTCATGTTTCTCCGGTCTTCTTTCGGATTTGATATTCCTAAAACCCCCACCAATTCAAAAGTGTCTACTGCATGCTCCAGTTCTTCAAAATCAATCTCAGGAAGCTGTCGGGCTATTGCATCCGTTAGTAAGCTAGAAAGTGGTCCCGACCGCCACACGGTGAAACCATCTAGCTGCCGCTTCCACCGGCTCATGCCGTCAACCTCACAATGTTTGTTATACTGCCCTGACAATAATCTGCCCAATTATCCATTAATATCCGACGCTTATCGAGCATACTCCCCCGACGATAAGCTGCCTCCGTTTTGTCTTTTATCGTATGCGCCAAGGCCATTTCGGCAACGTCACCGGCAAAGCTGGTTTCCTCTCCAACCCAATCGCGGAAGCTGGACCGGAAGCCATGCACGGTGAACGGCAAGTTCTGGTCGCGCAATATCTTGGTGAGCGTCATATCGGATAACGGCTTGCCTTTCTTGGTTCCCTGAAAGACGAAATCGCTGCCAGCTATGCGATGGCCCTTGGCTTCCTCAAATATGGCCAGAGCGGCTGGTGATAGTGGCACGATATGTTCCCGCACCGCTTTCATCCGTTCGGCTGGTATGGTCCACGTTGCCGCTTTGAAGTCGATCTCGCCCCATGTTGCCAGCCGCACTTCACCCGACCGCACCGCCGTCAAGATCACCGCGCGCAAAGCCAATGCGCCAATACTGCTCTTACCCCGTAACATGCCCGTAAATTCGGGAACGTCGGCATAAGGCATGGCTGCAAGATGCTTCTTTGACCCTTTGGCCGGTTTTGGCAGCGACTTATTGATTATGGACATCGCCAGCGGCGCATCACGATAGCCCTTGGCGACCGCCCAGTCCAATATCGTATTGATACGCTGCCGGACGCGAACGGCTGTCTCGTGCTTTGTCAACCAAATGCACATTAGCAATTCCCGCACCGCTGTCCCGTCAATCTCGCTCACCGAGCGTTCCCCTATGGCGGGAAATGCATAAGCCTCCAGCGACTGCATCCATTGATAATTGTGTTTCGCGTTGCGCCATGTTTTGCGCTGCTCGTCATATACGACCGCTGCCGCCTCACGAAACGTGGGAACGCCAGCCGCTTTTCGCTTTTGAATAACAGGATCGATTCCCGCTTCCATTTGCGAGCGGGTCTGGCTTGCCCGTTCGCGCGCCAAAGCCAGAGATACCTTTTTTGCGCTGCCCAGCCCGATATCGCGCCGCCGCCCGTCCTTTTGGCATCGAACGACCCAAGACCGTGCACCGGACTTGCTTACGACCAAATAAAGCCCGTCGCCGTCGCCATAGCGTCCAGCCGATTTCGCCGCCTTTACCCCTGTTGCCGTCAGATTGCCCACATCTCGTTTCCCACACTATTTACCACACCGTAAGCGGGTTAGTAGGGAATAGCAAGCGACAGCCAGTTACAGGAAAGCCGCATGAGCCCTTAGGGTAACCTAAGGGTTAGCGATTGTCAGGAATGTTGAAATATAGGGAAATGGTGGACAGGATAGGATTCGAACCTATGTACGCTTACGCGGGCAGATTTACAGTCTGCTGCCTTTAACCACTCGGCCACCTGTCCATTTGGGTACCCAAGGCCGCCATCGGCGACAAGAGCGGCTCAATGACGAAGGGATGACAAACTGTCAATGCCTGCCCATTGAAATTTGCAGAAAAAAAGGCTGTCGGCAGCAGCTATAGCGTCTAGAGAGCAAATATGGCACGCAAGAACAGATCTATAAAGAAAACCGGCGGTGGTCTCAAATTCTGGGGACGGCATGCGGTAGAAGCCGCGCTCAACAATCCCAGACGGGTAATCAAGAAAATCTCGATCACGCGCGAGGCACTGGCAACGCTAGAGATTCCCGACGATATAGCCGTGGTAATCAGCGATGTCGCCGACCTCGGCCGGGTCATTCCGCGCGATGCCCCGCATCAGGGCATGGTTGCCGATGTCGATCCCCTGCCCGATATCTGGCTGGGCGATATTCTCGACGAGCCGACCAATCGACCGTTATTGCTCCTTGATCAAGTCACAGACCCACATAATGTCGGGGCAATATTGCGATCCGCAGCGGCTTTTGATGCTGCAGCAATCATCACCCAGGACCGCCATGCTCCGCCCGAATCGGGAGTCCTGGCAAAATCGGCATCCGGTGCACTTGAGATCATTCCCTGGGTGCGGGTGGTCAACCTGTCCCGTGCACTAGAGGAAATCGCCGAAGCCGGCTATTGGCGGATCGGAATGGACGGCGATGCCGAAGATGATCTGGAAACCGCCATGGGTACCAGCAAGCTTGCGCTGGTTATGGGCGCAGAAGGCGAAGGGTTGAGGCAGAATGTCTCGGCCCATTGCGACGTGCTGGCGCGCTTGCCGATGAGCAGCAGGATGGAAAGCCTCAACGTATCCAATGCGGCGGCGATTGCCTTATATGCTGAATATACCAGAAAAGGGAGAGAATAGCCGTGGGAACATATTGGAAATGGGCGCTGGCACTGGTCGCGCCCTTGCTATTGGCAGGTTGCTTGCTCATTCCGGGAAAGTTCGAGTCGCAATTGCGATTGATGAACGACGGAAGCTATAGTTTTGCCTATAATGGCCAGATGCAATTGGCCAGCGACAATGACAAATCGATGCCATCCCAATCTGGGGAGTCGGACGGAAATTCCGACGGCATGGGGCAAAAGCAATCTGACCCGAAACAGGCTGCAATGGGCGAAATTTTCGGTGGAGCAGTTCCCGGAGATGACGAAGGCCTGAAGAAATTCGCCGCGCAACTCGCCAAATATGACGGGTGGAACAAGGTCGAATATGTCGGGGATAATCTGTTCGAGGTCGAATATGCAATGAGCGGCACTTTCGATCAGATGTTCGCCTTTCCCACGATCCCAGGTGCCATCATGCAATTTCCATTCGTCCAGATCGTGCGGCGGAGCGGCGGAGAACTCGAAGTGCTGACACCGGCGATGGCAGGGCAGGCCTCACTGGCTGGTGCGATGGCACCAATGGTGATGGGCAGCAAAGCGGAGGACAAACAAACGCAGCCGATTGACGGGACGTTCACCATCGTGACCGACGGCGAAGTGCTGGTGAACAACACACAGGACGGATTGACCGTCACCGGTTCGACGAAAAATATGCGCTGGAAAGTGGATGGCACCACTGGCCCCGACGGTAGCCCGCGCGCGATCATCAAGTTGAAGCAATAAAAGCCGGCGCACAAAAAAGGGGAGCCTTTAATGGGACTCCCCTTTTTCTATAATATGTCGGAGAGAATCAGTCTTCTTCGGCGATCCGGACTCTCAGGCCATCGAGATCATCAGACAGTTCAATCTGGCAGCTGAGCCGCGAATATTCGTCCCGATGGTCGCTGCTTTCCAGCAGATCATCTTCGTCTTCGCTCATTTGCGGCAATTTGGCTTTCCACTCGGCGTCGATATGGACATGGCAGGTCGCGCAGGAGCAGCAGCCACCGCACAGCGCCAGCAGTTCATCAAAACCATTGTCGCGAATCGCCTCCATGACGCTGATTCCGCTATCGACGGAAACCGCTTTTTCTTCGCCATCGCGGCCGGTTACATGAATCGTTGGCATAGTTACCCCTTGGACTGACTGTTAATTGCAATTGCCGCACGCTATGTCTCGACCATCGAAAAGAATCAAGGGCCGAAACGAAGGCAGAAAACCGATGGGCCTATCAAAAGCAATGATCAAAACCGGGCTGGATCATGTCAGCGCAATCGAACCGCGGCTGGCGGCGGCTGTCGCGCAGTCCGGCTATCCCGAGCCCCGGATCCGGCCGGAGGGCTATGAGACGTTGCTACGCACCATCGTTGGCCAGCAGGTCAGCGTGGCGTCGGCAACAGCGGTCTGGAACAAGCTGGAAGCGCTTCTGGGCGATAGCTGCCCGCCCGAAGCCCTGATTGCCACTGAATTTGAAAAATTGCGCGCCTGCGGATTGTCGCGCCAGAAACAGGGCTATGCCAGAAGCCTGGCCGAGCTGATCCTCTCCGGTGCTCTGGATCTGTCGAACCTGCCCGAGGACAATGAAGAGGCAATAGCACTATTGACCAAGGTCAAGGGCATTGGCCGCTGGTCAGCGGAAATCTATCTGCTGTTTGCGCAGGGTCGCCCCGATATCTGGCCAGCGGGTGATCTGGCGATTCAGATCGGGGTTGGCAATTTCCTGGAACTCGCCGGGCGTCCGTCCGAAAAAGAAGTGCGCGAATATGCTGAAGCCTGGTCCCCCCATCGGGGCGCCGTGGCCATTTTCACCTGGCACCATTATCATGTGATGGTGATGTAGCAGCGCTAGATATCCAGCGGGTGGTTCCACCAGGCTGAATCGGTAAAGGCGCGCATATCAAGTTCAAACGTCCAGGCGGAGCGATGCTGGTGCGCAATATGGAAATAGGTGTCGGCAATCGCGCTCGGTTCCATGATCTCGTCCTTGCCGTTGGCCTTGGCTTCCCGCAATTTTGCAAAGCGTTCCGGACCGAGCAGCTTGCCCAGCGTGTCCGGCGCATTGACCGAGCTGTCGATCACTATATGCGCGACATGGATATTCTTCGGCGCGAATTCGGCGTTGAGCGTCTGGCAGAGCATCCGGCGGCCGCCCATGGCGGCGGCGTGGCTATGTTGCCCGGCATTACCGCGCATTGCCGAGGTCGCTGAGGTCACGAGCAACACCCCTGCCCCGCGTTCGACCATCTTCGGGAACAGCTTTTGCGCGACCCGGAATACACCGAGCGTGCCGATCTGCCAGCCCAGTTCGAATGTCTTGAGCGGTGTATCTTCCAGCGCCCGGTTGCCGATCTGCGCACCGAGATTATAGACCACCACATTGATCGGGCCGATATCCGCTTCGATATCGTCGATCAGTTTCTCGATCGCTCCCTCGTCCACGGCGTTTAGCAAATGGCCCGAAGCCTTGCCGCCGGCCGCTTCGATCTCCGCGACCATCCGGTCGAGACCGCCCTGATCGCTGCGACGGCACAGGGCGACGTGATAGCCATCTTGCGCAAAGCGTTTGCCGACATGGCCACCAATGCCGGCGCCCGCTCCGATGATCATGCACACATCTGTCATATCGCCTGCCTTTAATATGCTATTTGAGAAAGGGGTTGAGCTTCATGACTTCTTCCATGAAGGAGCGTGGTTTCTTCCAGTTTGCCGTTTTCAAATTGGTCTTGAGATCCAGTGTCTTGATCACATCATTGATGAAATGGACGCAGTTGCGCTTGTTGAGACTATAGCTTTTCTGGGGAATATTCTGCCATTTTTTTACTACAGCCATCAGTCTGCGATATTTCGCATCGTCGATCCTGACGGTAAAATGCGGATTACTGCTGGCGATATATTTGGCCGACGGGGACTTTACATGCCCCTTTACCGATCCGAATAATATGCCCGGCGACACGTTGATGGCGGTAAAGCCGAAGGCGGTATCGACCTTCTTTCCGTCGGCCAGTTCGCCCTTGGCGACAAAGAAAGCATGCGGGAAATTCTTGCCGAAATCATGCGAATAGAAAGTAACGTTCACGTCGGCGCGCGCCGCAACGGAAAAACTTGCCATCACGAACAATGAGGCCACAGCAGCCATTCTCACTAGAAATACAAAACCAGATTTCACGTTCATTCCTTCAACTTCCCGTTCAGCCAGCTTGCCGTCTGCCTTGGTGTTTTCTTGTCGTCCTTGCGATCGACCATATAATTGGCTTCCCGCATAACTTCCACTGTGATTGCACCGATCAATGGATTAAGTGCCGCAACAAATTTGTCATCGTTACCGCGCTTCGGGGCCAGCAGCATAATCGCTTCGTAGGAAGGCACTGCCCCTTTGGGATCTTCCAGTACGACAAAATTGTTCGCCGCTATTCTGCCGTCGGAGGAAAAGGCCGAAATGACGTCGACTTCGCCGCTGGCCAGCGCCGGATACATGAAGGTCGGGCTGAACGACCGGGCGGTCTTGAAGTGAATCGGATAGGCATCCTGCACCATCTGCCACTCGGGCCGTTCGAGGAACTCGACATCGGTGCCGAAATTGAAATCGCTCGATACACGGGCAAGGTCGTCAAGTGTTCTCAGCGTTTTTTCCCGCGCGTCTTCGGTTCTTACGGCGAAAGCATAGGTATTCTCAAATCCCAGCGCGCCCAACATTTTGACACCATGATTGCTACTGGTCCACCGCGCGATCGTATCGAGCATTGCCGTTTTCGACTGGCTGTCGCCACGCTCCATCTGGTTGGTCCAGAGTGTGCCCGAATAGTCGACATAGACGTCAATATCGCCTTCCGACAGGGCTTGATAAACGACGGCTGATCCCAGGCCATCGCGGTAACGAACCGTATATCCCGCGTCTTCCAGCCGTGATCCTATCAACCGCGCGAGAATATATTGTTCGGAAAATCCCTTGGCCCCGATCACAACGATATTGTCCCGTGCGATCATCAGCGGCAGTGTCGCGATCAGCAAACCGGCGGCGATCAGGGCCATCCCGGCCCACGCCAATATCTTTCGCCGTTCGCGGATGCCCCGCTCGATCAGTCCGAGCAACAGATCAACCGAGATCGCCAGAGCGGCAGAAAACAGACAACCGGTCAGCACCAGCGTCCAGTTTTGTGTCTGCAGGCCGGCAAAAATCAGATCACCCAGACTGGGCTGGCCAACCGTGGTGGATAGTGTCGCCGCGCCGATGGTCCAGACCGCAGCGGTGCGAATACCGGCCATGATCGTCGGAGCTGCCAGCGGCGCTTCGACGAAATAGAGTCTCTGCCCCCTGGTCATGCCGAGACCATCCGCCGCTTCGGCAACCGCCGGATCGACGCCGGATAATCCGGTCACCGCATTGCGCAAAATCGGCAGCAAGGCATAAAGCGTCAACGCGAGCAGCGCGGGCAGAAAACCGAAAGCCGATATCCCGCCGCCCAACAAGGCCGAAAGACCAAGCAGCAGGGGATAGAATAACGCCAGCAGGGCGAGACCGGGGATCGTCTGGACAAGACTGGCCACGGTCAGGGCCACTGCAGCAACTCTCGGTGACCGTGCTGCCCAGATCGCCAGCGGCAGACAAATGATCATCGCGAGGAACAGCGCGGACACGCTGATCTGGACGTGGGCGGCGAGCAATTCGGGCACACGGGAAAATGCCTGATTCCACGCTTCATTCATGACGATTTTCCCAGCGCGATCAGATGAGCCGCCTGCGCGCGGGGAATGGCAACGAGCGCTTCGGCTTCTTCACCGACCTTGCCGGATAGCAATTCGGCAGGTGTAGCATCCGCCCTGATCTGACCGCCTTCCATCACGAGAATGCGATCGGCCAGATAGAGCGCCTCGGCCATGTCATGGGTGACAATGATCGTGGTCAGACCCAGCTTGTCATGCAGCGCCTTGTACTGATCGGTGAGATTATCGCGAGTCACCGGATCCAGTGCACCGAACGGCTCGTCCATCAGCATCAGGCCGGGCCGCGTCGCCAGCGCCCGGGCGACGCCGACGCGCTGCTGCTGGCCACCACTCAGTTGATCGGGCATGCGGGAAGCCATGTCCTGCGGCAATTCGACGAGATCGAGCAGTTCGCCCACCCGGGCCGCCCTGCCCTCTGCCTCGCCTGCAAGCTCCAGCCCGATCGCAATATTGCGCGCGATCGTCATATGCGGGAACAGACCGATATTCTGAAAAACATAGCCGATACGACGCCGCAGGATATGGGCATCAATCGAATCGACAGCGGCATCACCGATCCGGATTGTGCCGCTGGTCGGTTCGACAAGCCGGTTGATCATCTTGAGCAGGGTCGATTTCCCGGACCCCGACAACCCGACCAGAGCCACCAGACTACCCGCCGCGATTTCCAGCGAAACCGAATCAACCGCGCGGACCGTACCGTAATCCCGACTTACCTTGTGGAGACTAATGGAAGGACCGGTGACACGCATCGGGATATATAGTGACGCCCTTTCATCTGCTTGTCCAACTTCGCTTGACGTCCGCGTCAAAAACCGCTCGAATGAACATCAATGTTAATAACGAGGTGGGAGCGGATTCATGGGCTATCAACGCGGACAAAAGACAATTTTCATCACCGGCGGGGCATCGGGGCTGGGCCGCGAAGTTGGCCGCTATTTTGCCGACAAGGGCTGGTTCATCGGTATCGCCGACGTCAATGACGCGGGCATGGCCGAAACCGCAGCACTTCTGCCGGAGGGCCAAAGCTCGATCCACAAGCTCGACGTAACGGATCGCGCCCAATGGAAACAGGCAGTCGCCGATTTCGGTGCGGTCACCGGTGGCACGATGCATGTTCTGTTCAACAACGCCGGCATTGGCGAAGGTGGGCCTATTCACGAAATGGACGATGCTGATATTGACCTGATGATCGCAATCAACCTCACCGGCGTTATCAGCGGCACACGCGCCTGTTTCGAAATGCTGAAAAACACGCCCGACAGCTGTATCCTTTACACGGCCTCAGCGGCAGGCATTTACGGCGTATCGGATCTCAGCGTCTACAGCGCGACCAAATTCGCGGTGCGCGGCCTCGCCGAATCGCATGATATCGAATTGCGCAAATTTGGCATCAAGTCGCGCTCGCTGATGCCTGGCTTCATCGATACCAATATCATTTCCAATGTTGTGGAAGGTACCAATCAGAGCGGCAAGGAGCGACTGGAAGAGGCGGGCGTCATGGTCAGCCCGGTTTCGATCATCGGTCCGGCGGCCTGGAACGCCGTACATGGTGACAAGGTCCACACACCGGTCAATAAAATGGCCAAACAACTGGCTTTCGCGGCGCGCTGGATGCCCGGCCGCGTGCGCAAGCAGTCCGTCAGTCTGACCAGCGATCTGGGCGAAGTGCTGGCCGGATCGGAAGAAAAATAGCGTCTAGGTGCAGCGCTCGATTATGTCCGCCAGAGCCAGATCCCGCTGTGACAATCCGCCCTTTTCCCCCGCGTCATGGGTGGTGAGCGTGATATCGACGCGGTTGTAGACATTGAACCATTCCGGATGATGGTCGGCCTTTTCCGCATGCAGGGCGACGCGGGTCATGAAGGCAAAGGCTTCGGTGAAGTCGGAAAATTTGAACGAGCGGCTGATCGCATCGCGCTTTGCGTCATATTCCCAGTCCGGAAGCTTTGCGAGAGCCGCCTTGCGTTCATCATCGTTCAATTGTGCCACCATATTTATTGCTCCTTGCTTGGCTTTCTCGCCAAATCATGTCTTAAGTCTGTGCGATGAACGATGGACAGTCAACCGGAAGCAAGGAACGGCTCTTGGCCGAAGCGATAAGTTGCACGCGCGGCGGGCGGACATTGTTCCGCGACCTGACATTTGTCCTGGCTCCGGGACAGGCAGGATTGCTCACCGGTCCCAATGGTGTTGGCAAATCCAGCCTGTTGCGCTTGCTCGCCGGCCTGCTCCAGCCGTCGGCGGGATCTTGTTCCGTGCCGGTGACCAAGGCCTTATGTGACGACAGGCTGGCGCTGGATGAACAGCTGCCGCTCGAACAGGCGTTGCGCTTCTGGGCCAGACTGGATGGTGGTGGACAGGCCGATGTTGCAGCAGCCATGGCAAAAGCAGGCTTGAGCCATCTCGCAGAAGTGCCGGTGCGCTATTTCTCGACCGGGCAGAGACAGCGGGCCCGGCTTGCCAGAACCTATCTCACAGACGCCAGATTGTGGCTGCTTGACGAGCCTGCCAATGGGCTCGACAGTGACTCTGTCAACCAACTGGGGACGGTGCTGCAAAGTCATCTGGATGACGGCGGGATCGTTCTAGCTGCCAGTCACATAGCCCTGCCGATCACCTTTGATTTCAACCTGAAGCTCGCGCCATTGGAAGACATGGAAGCATGTTTGTAATGGGTAGCATCGCCACGATCATCTGGCGCGACGTGCGGCAAAGCTATGCCAGCGGCGGGACCTGGCTACCGGTAATATTTTACCTCTCTGCTGCAACATTATTCCCCTTTGCCGTGGGACCGGACCGTGCGCTGCTATTGCAGACCGGCGGCGGGATTTTGTGGATCGCGGCACTATTGGCAACCTTGTTACCACTTGACCGGCTGATCCAGCCCGATCTTGAAAACGGGGTTTATGACCAGATGATTGTGCGCGGTCTGTCTGATGAAATAATCGCGGCAGCGAGACTGGTGTCGCACTGGCTTTCCTTTGGTCCACCGCTGCTGCTCGCGGCCTTTCTCGCCAGCGGGCTGATGGGACTGGAAGGTGCGGCTCTTGGCACGCTGCTGGCAAGCCTGGCGATTGCGACGCCAGCTCTCGCGGGTCTCGCGGTAATGATCGCGGCGCTGACCGCTGGCCTTAGAGGGGCTGGTGCACTGGGCGGATTGTTGCTGGTTCCACTGGCCATTCCGCTGCTGATATTCGGGGCCGGCAGCCTTTCTACCCCGGGGAACAGTGCCTTGCTTTTTCTGGCCGCGATTTCGCTATTGCTCGTCGCCATCACCCCCTTCGCAGCCGGAGCAGCGCTAAGCGCGGTCAGGGAATAACATTATTGAGCGCCGGGGCGCCCTAGCATCCTTGGTCAGGCTGGTTGATCGGTCGTTCCGTTCGACGGCGAGAAGAAATCCCACTCGCGGACATAACCGAGGAACTGATCGACATGCTGGTTGAGTTTGGTAGCCTGTTTTTCCAGATCCGTTGCAGATCCCAGTACCTGGGTGGCCGATTCACCGGTTGCACGTGACGTTTCTCTTACCTGGGTAATATTGTTTGAAACTTCCTCTGTTCCCTGTGCAGTGGCGTCAATGCTGCGCGCCAGATCCTGTCCTGCTACGGCCTGTTGGTCCACTGCGGCGGCTATCGAAACGGCCGTTGTTTCGAGTTTCTGGATCTGCGAGCCGATGGAACGCAGCGCTTCCACGCTGGCACTGGTCGACTCCTGCATGGTGCCGATTTGATGAGCGACATCCTGAGTGGCCTTGCTGGTCCGTGAGGCAAGTTCCTTGACCTCGGAGGCGACGACCGCGAAACCACGCCCTGCTTCTCCACCACGCGCCGCTTCGATTGAGGCATTGAGCGCCAGCAAATTGGTCCGGTGGGCAATGGTCTGGATAAGCTCCACAATCTGGCCGACCTGTTCGGCGGAGACCGCAAGCGCCGTCATCGTCATGTCAGCCTCACCGGCGGCGTCTGCCGCCTTGCGCGCCAATTCTGCGGAGCTCGAAGCCTGGCGACTGATCTCGCCGATAGACATGGCAAATTCATCGCTGGCCGCGGCGGCGGCGGTGACACCCTTGGAAGCGTCTTCCATTGCCTTTGCAACATTCCCGGTCTGGGTAGAGGACTGTTCCGCAGACGATGCCATCGACGTCGCTGTTGACTGCAACTGGGCCGATGCAGCCGCCACGCTGCTCACCACATCGCTGATCATATTTTCGAACTTGTCCGCCATGATCCGGATTTTTTTGCTTTGTGCCTCCCGCAGGCGGTCCTGCTTCGCTTCATTTTCCTTTTCCCGTTCGTAGGCTTGCTTACGCTCGCTGCGAACCTTCTGGAGCTGAACGGATGCACGGCGGAACACTTCAATCGAGCGCGCCATTTCCCCAATCTCGTCCTGACGTTCGAGATAGGGAATTTCCATATCCATCTTGCCTTCGATAACGTCCCACAACATGGGTACAAGCCTTTTAATGCCCCCGGATATATCCCGGCTAACGCGGACAATTGCAAAGGCACCCCAGCCCATAGCCAAGACCATAATCAGGAGGAATATCATTTCTGCGCGGCCAGCAATTGCCGAAATATGAGGCGCATCAATGCCCTGCTTCACCAAGTCGGCCTGAATAGCATTCATCGAGAGCCAGCCGACTCCGACCAATGCGAAACCGATAAGCGAGTTCACCCCGTGATAGATATTGAGCTTGCTCGCGACCGAACAATCAAGATATTTGGTCCAAAGAGAATTCGCTCGCTGGCTCGACAGCGACAACAGCATCTCTTTGGTTTCACTATGGGCCGACCTAAGATCGGGCTTTTCCGTTGAAGCGGTCGAAGCTGCGGTCATCTTATCTATCCTATCCGATTAACTTTGTTTGATCGTTTTGCTGATTGAGGTGATGGGTGATCTCATCGGGCGGCATTGCCTTGAAATAAAGCCAGCCCTGGATATGGTCGCAGCCGGCTATTCTCGCCAAGTCCGCCTGCTGCTGGGTTTCAACGCCCTCGGCGGTAACCGCCATATTGAGCGCACGCGCAACGCTGATGCTGGAAATCATCATCGCACGGGAGCCTTCATCGTCGCCCGCATCGACCACCAGAGAACGATCCAGTTTCAGTTTTTCAAAGCGGAACATCCGCAGAAACCCGATCGAAGCATAGCCTGTGCCAAAATCATCCAGCGCAATATTGACGCCAAAGCCTCTGATGACATCAAGCGTCCGTTCGGCAAGTACCGGATCGAGCACAAGACAGGTTTCGGTGATTTCCAATTCCAGCCGTTCGGCCGGAAATCCGGTTTCCTCCAGAATCTGTCCCAGCTGGATCGGAAATTCGACATCACGCAACTGCGCGGGGGAAATATTCACCGAAAGCGTGATATCGTCCCAGGCCAGCGCATCATTGCAAGCCTGGCGCAAAACCTTCAATCCTATGGGATTGATCAAGCCGGATTCTTCAGCAATCGGAATGAAAACATCGGGGCCCATTGACTGGCCGTCCGGACGTGCCCAGCGCAACAAGGATTCCACTGCAACAATTTTGGATGTCTTGGCACAGACAAGAGGCTGATAATGCACATAAAACTCATCATTGGACAAGGCCCGACGCATCTCGCTGTCAACTTTCTGGGCGACCTCCCGGTTGCGGTCGAATTCAGGTTGATACCAGGTGCATCGCATCTTGCCGTTGCGCTTGGAGGTGTACATCGCGACATCTGAACGACGGAGGAGTTCTGAGGAATTTTGCCGGTCTTCGCCTCTGCTGCATGAAATGCCGATACTGGCCCCGATCACAATGCGGCGATCGTCCACTATGATCGGCTTTTTAAACAGATCGATAAAGCTACGCGAGATGCCCTCGACGATCGTACCGGCAAGCGATCCGGTCATCGCAATCGCAAATTCGTCGCCACCCAGGCGATAGCAACGGGCGTCATCCCCGCATAAATCTGCGAGCATGGCGGCACAATTTTTGATCACCTGATCGCCAACATTATGACCATATTGGTCATTGATCAGTTTGAAACCGTCAAGATCGATCAGCGCAATGGCCAATTCCGACTCTTTTGTGCCATGGCGTTGAACATCAATATGTAGCGCGCGCCGGTTCGGTAAGAGGCTTAAACTGTCGGTCATCACAAGACGTTCAAGATGGCCGACATAGACAACACCCAGACGCGCGAAAACCAGCGCTGCAATGACAAAGGCCAAGGTGCCGCCCAAGATCAGCGGCGACGTCAACGGTATTGAAATCGCGTCGTTAATTACAAGCAACAGAGCCAATACACCAAAGATCAATGTAAGCACGATCAGCGGCGTAAAAACCAGGCTTTGGGTGCTCCCACCCAATTGCTTCAGGTATTTCCTCACTCCAATATCCTCTTTGGGGGATAGTTGACAGTGCTTTACAACGTCATGACTAAGGATTGATTAATATCCTTTTACATACAGTTACAACATCGCCGATCGACCGTTAGCGAACGCAAACTTCATATTGGTCTGCCAAATCGGATTTGACCGGGCGGTAGAGTCCGATCCCTCCCTTGACCAAAGCCAGCTCATCGGTGTGACCGACGATCGTTTCGCCGGCACCAAGCATGATCCAGCCATCCGGATGCAACACCTCCATTAGCCGTGCAAAGGCGCGCTGACGGGTCTCTGAATCAAAATACAGGAGCACGTTCCGGCACAAGATGAGATCGAACGGTCGGATTACAGACATCGGATCCAGCAGATTATGGACCCGGAACCGCATCAGCGCCCGCAAATCTTCATTGGCTTCCCAACCCATCGGCGTTTCATTGAAATGGGCCAGCATTTGCGAGACGGGCAGACCTCGTTGTATCTCGAATTGCGAATAGGTGCTGGCGCGGGCGGTCGCTATGGCTTCGTGGGATATATCTATTCCGGTGATGTCCAGTTTCCAACCGGCCCAGCGCGTCTTTTGTTCCAGCAACATCATGCCCAGTGACAGCGCTTCCTGTCCCGTCGAACATCCTACACATAATATCGACAAGGTTTTCTCGTCTTTGCGCTGCTTCGCAATCTGCGGCAGCACATGGTGGGAAAGTTGGTCAAACATCGCCCGATCACGAAAAAAATAGGTCTCGTTATTGAGCAAGGCTTCCACCACTTGTTGGGCCAAGGTCGAATAAGCAGGCTGGTCGAGCAGGCACACCAGCTGATCGACATTGGATATACCGATTTGCCGGAAAATACCTGAGAGTGCGGTACCGATTCTCCAGCTGCGGTCTTCCGTAAGCTGCTGCCCGGTCCGGGCCGACAGCAGATCGGCAATTATTTTTTGTGATCCTGTGTTCATGCCCATTTGGTCGCCACCCGACTGGAAAGAATACGGATTGCGAGTTCTTCGGGAGAAAGCATCGCGGACGCCAATCCGGCTTCGGCCACGGCGCGCGGCATACCCCAAACAGATGAAGTCTCTCTATTCTGCACCAAAATCGTGCCGCCCGTATCGACAACGCACCGGGCACCGAGCACACCGTCGCGCCCCATGCCCGAAAGAATAATGCCGAGAACGGCCCCTTCGAAACATTTTGCCAGCGATTCCAGCATCGGATCAACCGACGGGCAACAGCCGTTGGGCACCTGGTACCGCGCGATGCGCACGACCGGCTTCCCCTGCTTCAATTCAACAATGAGGTGCCCGTCACCGGGTGCAATCAAAATCTCGCCGGCAGTCACCGGCATGCCGTCTTTTGCAATTCGGGCTGTACGGGAAGATGCGATTTCGATCTGGCGGGCGAAGACGGAAATAAAGCTGCTCGGCAGATGTTGGGAGACGAATATCGGCTGGTCTATATATTTGGGGAGATTAGTCAGCATCTGATTCATCGCATGGATGCCGCCGGTA
>Ga0209345_10001974_pt1 | contig 23582 bp, 39 predicted proteins | sample Cruoilmetagenom7_FD_187294 | JGI IMG/M metagenome (GOLD analysis project Ga0209345, IMG submission 187294) | Oil polluted marine microbial communities from Coal Oil Point, Santa Barbara, California, USA - Sample 7 (SPAdes) (version 2) | ecosystem: Environmental > Aquatic > Marine > Oil seeps ...
GCGGCGGTCCCCCTTGGCCTTCTTGCCCTCGGGGGTGTTGGGGTAGTAGTGGGGAACCCAGACGCACCAGACCTCGAGCATGGTGTCGTTGGTGTCCTCGTTGAAGCTCTCGCCGGTGGCGGCCTCATAGACAGCCGTGGCGCCGCGGTCGATGCTCTCCTTGTTCCAGCCCTTCTCCATCCTGGCCAGAGCGAGCAGCTCCTGGCGGCCCTTGTAGTAGCGGTGCCCCATGCGGCGGAGGGTCTTCTCACCCTTGCCGGATCCGTCCTGGACGAAGTCCTTGGGGTCGATGCGGGAGATGACGGGGACGCGGGCGCGCTTCCCAGGCCTCGACGTGGTGAGGGCCTCGCCCTCGTCCAAGCTCACCTCGCCCGGCCGCATGGATCCGTCCTCGTTGTGGGTGAAGCCCACGCAGTAGGAGTCATCCGAGAAGGTGCGCGCGTGGTCGAGCTCCACGCTGACCATCGTGACCCCGCGCCAGAAGAAGGACTCGATGCAGACCTGTTCGAGCACGGAGGAGGTCTCTTGGTCCTGCTGCACGACCTCGAGGGAGTAGCGGATCCCGACCTGGTACTGGGACCAGAGGCCGGGCACGCGGCTCTTGACGTTCACCTTGGCGTTCTGGAAGGCGATCTGGGGCGCCGTCAGGGTGGAGAACTCATAGGTGTGGTTGGTCGGCGCCATGTCCTGGCCCAGGTAGGCCTCGATCAGGCGCTCGTAGGTGGCGAGCTCGTCCTCCTGCTTCTCCAGGTCGGACTCGATGGCGGCCCAAAGGCTCGCGGTGCTAGTCGTAAAGGTCATGGCTGTCCTCGGGGAATGCGGCCTCGACGGCCTCTTTGAAAACGCGGTCGTGGTCGAACTTGTGCCCGAGCTGCCCGGGCTTGAGGGTCTTCTGGACGATGATCGGCTCCTGGGGGCTGTCCCATGCGTCCATGAGCATGTAGCGGGCGGCGTCGCACGCGTGGTCCTCGCAGAGCGGGTCCGGGATCTCCTTGTTGGGCTTGCCGTCCACCTGGGCCTTGTAGACGTAGCTGCCGAGCTCCTGGACCCAGGAGGTGGGGCGCTTGGCCTGCTTGCGGATGGTGCACGTGACCTCGGGCGAGTTGGCCAGGATGCGGATGCGCGGCTCCCCGGTCTCGTCGTTGTCGAAGCCCCACCGAACCTGGTCCAGGCCGGCGCGGATCCCGTTGTTGGCCTTGGTGGCGTAGGCCACACCCTCGCGGCCCCGCTTCTCCCCGATCCGCTCGTTGAGCTTGTCGATGGCCTCGGGGTCGGAGGGGTCGCATACGATGGTCCGAACGTCGTACTCGGCCTGCCACTCCGCGGCCAGGTTCGCCCACTCGTCCAGCTGAGTCTTGCATTGGTAGCGCTCCTTCACGAGGAAGGCGCGGCCAGCCTTGTCGAAGGCCCAGAGCTGCATGACGCCGGGGTCCGGGTGCCAGCCCCAGTCCACGCTGATCCCGAACCACGCCACCGGGCGCTCCTTGAAGTCCTCGCGCAGGAGGTAGCCCGAGCTGGTCTCGCCCGACACCGGCTTGAGGCGCCAGACGCCGTCCTGGAGATGGAGGTGCCCCTGGACCACGTGCTTCTGGCGGCGGTAGTTCTCCCAGATTTGCCCCTCGGCGGAGACCCAGAGGCCGGAGACCAGGCGCTGGTAGTTCACCCCGGTCAACTGCTCGAGGTCCATCCGGTACTGGAGGCCCTCCCAAGTCCATTCCCGCTTGAAGGGGTTGTAGTATTTGGGGTTGTCGGAGAGCGAGGTGAGTACCCGCTCCATGACCTTCATGCCCTCGGCTGGGAAGGGCACCTTCCCGATCAGGTCCGCCGGGATCTTGTAGGCGTCCTCGGCTCGCTGGTTCAGCCAATGGAACTCGTTCGATGGGTTGCAGTCGGCCACCATCTGCCCGTAGGGCGTGTGGAAGCGTCGCATCCGCGTCTTGACCAGCTCCCATTGGTGGAGCGTCCCCTCGGTGGCCTCGAAGTAGTAGGCCCGGTCGTACTGCGAGGACATGATCCGCTCTGGGGAGTCCATCCCCACCAGGGCGTACCAACTCTGGCCCTCGTAGACCTTCCCATCCACCACGGTCCTCCGCCTGGGGAAGACGTACTGAGAGCGCTGGCCGCGCTGCGCTCCGCCGGCCACGGCCGGATGGTCCAGGCCGAGGATCTCCTCCTCCCAGAGCTGGAGAACGGACTCGTTCATGCTCTTCCGGGTGGCCCGGATGAACAGGGTGCGGATCCCAGGGTAGATCATCCCCTCGAGCGCCGCGGCCTCGAGCAGGCCATAGGTCTTCCCGGTGCCCGCCGGTCCCTCGACCAGGAGCTCGGGGTGCCTGGAACGAATCACGCGCTGGATGCCCGGCGCGATGATGCGTGGTCGCTGCTCGGCCTCGATCAATCATCCCCCCCCGCCTGGCCGTTGCCGTTCAGCTCCGCCAGGACATCGTCCACGGTCTCGCCTTCCTCGGGTGCCGCCACGACCTGGCGGAGGATCGCGGTGCCGTCCTCTGCCACGTCCTCGATCTCGATGAAGCGGGCGCCGTGCAGGGCGACCATGTCGGGATCAAGCAGGAAGCTCTGGGGCTTCTTGTGACTGACCTCGACCTTGGTGGCCGGCTTCCCGTAGTAGCGGTCCAGGAGGTCCCGGCGCGCCTGCTGTGAGTCCGGGTGCCAGGCGTTCTTGTTGAAGACCAGCTGGCGGTTCCCATCCTCGTCCAGGACCAGGTTCCCGCCCTCGTCCAGGAGGAGCTGCATGCCGTCCGTGATCGCAACGCGCACGGCCGACTCGACCAGGGCCTTGGCTGCCCGGCCGTTGTCCGCCTCGAGGCACTCCTTGATGAAGGCCTCGAGGCCCTTCTGTCCGCGTCTGGGCATGCTACCCGCGACTTGAGGCCAGGGACACGCGCCACTCAACCACCTGGGGGCCGTAGTCGTCGAGCTCGGGCCAGGAGGTCACCCCGCCCTCGGTCTGCAGCACGGCGCGCACGTCGTAGAACTGGCCACCCTGCAGGTCCAGGGCGCTCGCGTTGTCGTCCAGGTCCCCAGGGGTGAGCGCATACCAGAAGGTGTAGCCCCCCGAGTCCTTCTTCCACCAGGGGTCGTTGGTGTGGTCGGTGGTCACGCTGTTGAAGAAACACCCCACCGGCGGGTCCAAGGACACGTTGAGCCCCTTGGTCCAGACCAGGGTGCCCGCCTTGTCGTAGACCTCGAGCGTGCACTCGGTGACCAGGTCCTGGTTCAGGACCACGTTGTTGGGGAGCGTGGGGCGCGCCATCAGGTAGATGGTGCTGTCCTTCTGGTGGTGCTGCTTCATGTCGCGGTTCGGCTGGTGCTGTAGGCCCGCAAGCTGGGGGCCTCGGTGGCAGGTTCGAGCGAGGTCTCGTCGGTGTGCACGCGCAGGGAGCTCGCGTCGGTGATCGAGCGCATGGAGGCCTGGCAGGTCATGGGGGTCATGGAGACCGCATCGGCCGCGAAGAAGCCGTACTCGACCGCGGGGGCGTTCGGGCCAGATCGACCCAGCCCCCACGTGACGGCGAGCAGGCTTCGGAGGCGGGCCAGGCCGCGGGTGACGAGTGAGATGGCCATGGGCTAGGGCGTCTGCAGTCGGTCCCGTCGGTCGGCGCCGGTGCTGGTCCCGGAGTATGGGGTGCCGCCGGCCACGTCCTCGTAAAGGTCGCCCTCGAGGAGCACGGTCACGTCGTCGTCATCGAACAGCTGCTCCTTCCCCGTGGTGGGGTCGGTCTGCCGGCGGTTGCCGATGAGCCTGCCCAGGTGGTGCTCGGTGACCTCGCGCGCCCCGTCCCACATGAGGTCGGCCCCACCCATCCGGGTCGTGCCGTTCAGGATCTGGGCGAAGTAGGCGCCGGCATCGGCCGTCGGCATGTCGCAGTAGTAGACGGACGTGGCCCCGATCTCGGTCATGGCGATGCCCGAGGTGTGCACGGCGCCCTGGTCGTCGTAGACCGTGGCCGTGAGGGTCAGGCCGGTCTGTGACGCGCGCCCGTGGTAGCGGATCTCCCTAGCCATGGTCGGCCTCCGGCTCTAGGTCTACCCACTCGCCCAGGATTAGGCGGCGGAAGGTCGGGTCTGGCTTGATGTAGTGGCGCCAGTCGGAACTCCGCAAGCGCTCAGGGTTGGAGTGCTCCAGTTCGGCTCCGGGAGGGACGTACCACTCGCCAACGTCAGCCGCGGGCAGGTACTCGACCTCGCCGCGGTCGGCCCAGCTGTCCAGGGGCTTCCCGTTGATGAGGACCTCGGCCTCCCTGGCGGGCCAGGTGGCCGGAAGTGGCGGTAGGGCGGCGCGTCGCGCGAGGCCCTCACGAAGCCGGTCGGGCGTCGGAGAGTGCGTCAGGTCCTGGGCGTCCATGAGCTCCATGAAGTCCTCGAGCGATCCCATGCTAGGCGAGCTCCATGGACATGAGCACGCGGCCCTCCGAGGTGTCCACGCCGTTGGCGCAAACGATGGTGACGCCAGGAACGAAGGTCAGGGCCTCCGCCACACGGCCACCCTGCTGCGTCGTGACCTGGACCACGCACCCCACGCCGGGGATCTCCATGGCCTTGGTGCTCTTCATCCAGCCTTCGGCCTTGCTCGAGGCCTTACAGAGGAGGAGGAAGGTGTCGCCGTCGCCGTAGACGGTGAGGTCGGGGACGTTGTCGCGCGCCGCGTCCACGGTGCTGTTGTGCAGGGTCTTTTCCATGCTAGGCCTCCCGCGCGGCGTCTTGGCCCAGCCAGTAGAGGGCCTGGCCGATCTTGTCGATGGCCTTGGCCACGTTGCGCTGGGGGTCCTCGGCTTGCATGGCCTCGAGCTGGGCCTGGGCCTGGGCGAGATGCTGGTCCGGGCCGGCCAGGACATCGGCCACGAGCTCGCCGCTGGCAACCTCCTCGGGGGTGGGCGCGTCGGGGCACTCGTGAGCGGTCTCACCCGTGACGGGCTCGGGCATGTAGCTCCCCGGGAGGTCAGGGTCGGGCGTGAGGGACAGGGTCGGATCGGTAGTCATGGGGTCTGCTGGGTTGGAGGTCAAAAGGAACGGCCGGCAGCGTGTGGCTGTCGGTGGAAGCGCCAGTCTCCGAGGTCCATCACGTCCGCGGCAGCCTCGGCCGCCTGGCCGCTGTACCAACGCTCGAGGGCCAGGGATGTCGTGCTGTCAAGGTAGGCCTGCCATCGGTCGCGGGGGTGGGCCGTCCCGGTGCCGTTGCAGCTGAATGAGACCTCGGTGAGCATGGTTCGCTCGAGCTCCATGGCGGAGAAGGCCAGGGACGCGGTGGCCGCCCCGCTGATGATTGAGCTGAGGCGCACGTGCTGGCCTGCAGCTCCGCCGGTGGGGAAGGCGACCACCCACCATCGGCCGTAGCTCTGGTAGCTCGTATTCTGGTCGTACCGCTCCCACCAGATCGTGGTGCCCGCTGGCAGATAGGAGGCGATGCTGGTCTGCTCCAGGCCGGCGACCTCATGCCGGAAGCTCTGGAAGAGCGCCAGGCGGGAGGCGTCGCTCACGCTTGACCCGTGGACCGTGGTTACCCCGCTCTGGATCGTGCCGCTTAGGTCGCGCTCGCCGGTGACCACCTCCACCCCGGTCTCGGCGCGCCAGTAGACCGCCCAGCCGGAGAACTCGATAGCCCCGCCCGATGCGCCGCGGATGACCTCCACCGCCTGGCCGCCGTTGAACTCCGCCGTGGCGTAGACCTGGTTCGACGTGAGCGCCGAGAGGGCCTCCACGTCACAGGTGAGCATGCGCCTCGAGGCGTCCGCGAAGTCGAAGGTGAGCGCCGGGTCGCTGGCCGGCGTGGTCTCGCCAGCCGTCATGCTGCCCGAGTAATGCTCGGAGTAGAACTCGTCCTCGGTGCACCAGACCACGCAGTAGCCCACCCTGGTCCTGGGGGTGCCGGTCGAGCCGGTGACCTCGATGAAGAGGCTGGACGGGCCGGTGAGCGAGCACTTGGCCGTGTAGTAGTTGGCCGTGGAGGTCGCTGTGTTCTTGTCGGTGGGCCAGATGAGCACGAAGGCCCGGTTGACCCAGTCGGGGATCGAGGCCGTGAGCGTGGCCGTGGTGTTGCCCACGCACTCCTGGAAACCGTGCTCGGCGAAGACAGCCACCTAGGTCTGCTCGCTGTTGACCATGGCCGAGGCGTGGTAGCTCGTGCCGTCGAAGAAGAGGAAGAGGAGGTCCACGTCGTTGGCCCCCGTGCTCCATCGAGGGGTGATCCCATCGCCCCAGCCCAGGGTGGGGAGCGTGGCCGCCCAGCCCCCGGTGGCGTCCTGGGTCATCTTGAGGGTCAAGTGAGCCGCGGCCGTGGGGGCCGTGAAGGTGAAGGTCGTTGCCTCGGTGAGGGTGATCTCGTGGTAGTTCCCCGTGGTCCAGTCGATGGTGACCGTCCCCGTGGAGCTCGTGTCGCTCTGGGTGTCCTGGACGGCCGGGCCCTTGAAGCGGGTGCTCGCCACCTGCACCTGGTCCAGGCCGGCGTCCACGTTCAGGAGGTGAGTCTCGTTGGCGCCCTCGACCCGGAAGTCGTGGTCGGCGCCGCCCTCGTTGAAGACCACGTTGCCGGTGGCCTCGAGGAAGCGGGCGATCTCCCCGGCGGTGGCGCTCTCGATCAGCACCCCGTTCCCGCCGGCGTCCGCCTGGATCGACAGGTAGCTCGAGCCCGTGTCGATGCGGCCGATGCTCGCGCCGTTGCGCTGCAGGATCAGGCCGTAGGTCACGGCCGCAGTGCTGGTGAGGACGATGTTGCCGTCCCCCACGTCCAGCTGCTCGTCGGGGCTCGAGGTGTTCATGCCCACCTTGCCCGTGCTGCCGCGCACGAACAGCGCATGGGTGAGGGTGTCCGACTCGATGCGGGTGTCCACGGCCGCCCCGTCCTCGTTGACCACCAGGCCGCCCTCGATGCCGGAGGTGATCTTGAGGCCGCCGGTGAGCTGCAGGATGGCCGCGGCGGTCCCCTTGGCGATCTGCTGGAGGGTGACGCTGTCCTGGTCGCCCGAGCTCGAGAAGTCCCCCTCGAACTTGATGCGGGGGCCGGCTCCGATGGCCTCGGTGCTCAGGGTGCGGAGAAGGACCTGGTCCTCGTCCAGCTCGAGAGGGGCCACGTCCCCGCCGTCCGGGTCTCCGAAGAAGGCCCGAGTGCCTGCCGGCAAGCGCACCGCGCCCGAACCGTCCTCGGCCTGGAAGGTGAGCTCGCGCGCCGAGCTGTTGGTGAGCACCGCGATCTCGTAGCCGTCTGCACCGCCCAGGCCGGCGTGGCCCAGCCGGATGTAGGGGTCGTTGAGGCTGCCACGGTTGCCCATGACCAGGGAGCTCCCCGAGGCGTCCGTGGGGGCCTCCCCGTCGAAGGTGACGCCCAGGAAGATGTTGGCGGGGCTGTCGGCGTCGATGACCAGGGTGTTGGTGCCCGGGCTCCCGGCCGTCCCGTCCAGGCGCAGGCCGTTGAAGACGTTGGCCTGGACCAAGCCCGTGGAGCCGCCCCCCGAGTTGTCGCCCTCGAGGCTCAGGAGGGTGTCCGTGGTCGTGAGGCTCTCCACCGCGATCCGGTTGAACTGGTTCTCGTTCACCCCATCGGACCCGGCCCCGCCGACCAGGCGCATGTGGAGGAGCGAGCCCTCGGCGTTGTCGTGGGAGCGGACCACCTCGAGCTGGTTGTCGTTGCAGTACCCGCCGGCCGCTCGAGCTCGAAGGACGATGTAGCTGCCCCCGTGGTTGCTCTCCAGGTCCACGTTGCGGACCACGTTGTACTGGGTGCCGCGGCCGTAGGCGTCGATCAGGAGGGCCGCGCCACCGCACTCCTCCACCCGGAGCCCCTGGACCGAGCAGTAGGAGGCGTTTCGGATGACCAGGCCGGAGTTCGAGGTGGCCAGGGCGCCGGCGCCCGAGAGGGTGAGCTGGCCCTTGACGTGGCTGCGCTTGTAGGTGGCCGCGCTCGAGAGGTCCGGGCCGCCCAGCCGGAGCATCTCCACGTCCGCGGTCGTCGTGATCGTGGCGTGGTCACTCAGGATCGTCACGTCGTCGAAGTCCACCGTGAGGCCCGCCCCGATCAGGTAGGTGGCTCGAGGGAGGCGGACCACCCCACCACTCACCCCCGCCGCGTCGATGGCGGCCTGGATCGCCGCGGAGTCATCGGTGGAGCCGTCGCCGCGGGCTCCGTAGTCGCGCACGTCGAAGACGTACTGGGGGGCGAGGGGGGTGATTCCAGGCATGGGCGGAAGGGTGTAGCAAATCGCTACAGGTGTAGGGTTTCGCTACAGGAGTAGGGCCCCGAGATCCGAACGTCAAGGGCGGGGACGGATCGGGAGTTCCCGGCCGAGAGAGACTAGACGAATAAATCCCTGACATCGGTAGACCTCCGCGGGCCGGAAGCCGATGATCTAGGTGAACCCCCATTCCCTGTCAGGAGTGAATATGAATCCCCAAATGAAGCGCGAAGTCGAGTACCTCGACCGCCACCTCCAACCTCTCGCCGGCCACGCCTGCATCCGCATCGAGCTCGGCATGGACGAAGCCATGGGCCAGGTCTGGCCCGTCCTCGTGCTCACCAAGCCCAACGGCGTGGAGATCCGCGTCGAGGTCTCCATGGACCCCGAGGGCAACGGCCCCGGCCACCTCATGGTCGAGCAGACCAGGGCGGCGCGGCCTGGCCAGGAGAGCCTCTTCGCATGAAGCCGAAGCGTCGAGACCCCAAGACCTTCCTCAAGGACCCCGTGGACTGGATCCTCCTCGCCGCCATCCTGGGGTGCCTGATCGGCGCCTACCGCAACCAGCCCCCAACATGATCCACCGAATCCTCGTTGGCGTGGAGGTCGAAATCGCCCCCCACGTCAACGCCGAAGCCATCAAGCGCACGGCCGAGGACGCGGGAGTGAACCTCACTAGGGGGTTCCTCGCGGGTCTCAGCGACGGCACATGCGCCGGCGCCGTGTCCTTGGCCGAAGAGTACCTGGCCGAAGTACAGGCGCGCACCGAGGACCTACGACAACTCCAGGGTGCGGCTTACGTCGCGGCCTACATGGCCGGCTTCGAGGCTGGCCAAACCCTGCTCCGAGCCGAGAACGCCGCCAGCCGGCGATAACCACCTACGAACCCATGCAAGTACCCGACAAGCTCGCCCAGGCAATCTCCGACCGTCGCGCCAAGCGCTGGCTCAAGAAGCATCCTGCGGCCGACATGGCCCTCCGCACTCACGCCGAGGCCCACGCCGAGTTCCACAACGAGAGCCACACCCTGCCCCCTGGAGCCAGCCTGGCGCTACAGCTGGGCATGAACCTAACCCCGCCGGGTGTCCGCGCCAAGGCCTGCAAGCAGTTCCTCAAGATGCACAGCTTCCCCGGCCTCAACACCGTGCACCTGATCGCGGCGGCACACCAATGCGACGAGTCCGCGGCCCTGCTCACCCGCGAGTTCACCGGCCTGCAGCTCTCCGACAAGCGAGCCAAGGACGTGGCCACCTACGTGAGGCGGACCTACCTGGACCCGCTGCTCAAGTGCGGGGAGTGCCGACATGACCAGTAGCCCCGCCCCCCTCTACAAGGTGCCACGATCCGCCGCCAACTCGTGTCCCACGATGACAACCCCTACCCCCTGGAGAGCAAAGATGAAGAAGCCCGCTGATCTCACCCGCGAAGACTACATCGCCATCCTCAAGCAGAAGGATGACAGCGCCTACCGCGCCCGCCTGGACGCCATGGTCGGGAGCCTCGTCGAACCCGAAACTGTGAACCTCACGGGGGCCGACCTGGAACGCTGCGCCACCGCTCTTGAGCAAACCGCCAATGCCATCCTCGCCGCCATCGACCGAGCCGTGGAGGCCCGACATGACCAGTAGCCCCGCTTCCCTCTACCCTGACCTTGACGCCCTAGAAGGGGTGGAGCCGTACCCCTGGCCGCACACCGCCCTGGATTCCGCCGCCCCCGGACTGCTGGCCTACGCCCTCAAAGCGAGGGAGGTCCTGCGGCGGGTGAAGGGTTGCCAGGACAGGTATGGGCTCTACGACCCGAACCTGCTCGATGACGGCAACGAGGTCGCTGACGCCCTTGCCAACCTCGTCCAGGAGGGGGGGCCCGATGCTGGTTGACCTGCTGTGCCTGCTTGGCTGCGTGGTCCTGGCCCTCCTGGGCTACGCGACCTGTCGCGCCACCGAACGCATCCCTAGCGTCGTAGAACCCCGGGGGGGGAAGGACGACGCCGAGGGCTAGGGGCAGGGCTCCGCGAGCGCCCGTTATCCAGCGCCGGGAGGCCGCTGGGCCCCGAAGCCTCCCACCTTCCACGTAACGAGCGTCGCCGCCGGGCGGCATGAGCCCGCGGGCCCCGCAAGGGGAACGAAGGAGGCACCCGGCACCCTTCACCCTCGAGGCGCGTCGCCGCGGGGGCCGCACCCCTTTCCCAACCCCATGAACTACAAACCCAAGCACAGCTACGTGCTCGTCCAGCCCTACGAGAAGACCACCCTGATCGAGGGCCTGGACGGGAAGAGCCTGAATGACCCCGGCTCGATCACCCCCTGCAAAGTGGTCGCCGTCGGCCCGGGCATGATCCAGGACGGCGCGCTGATCCCGGCGTGCTGCGAGGTGGGCGAGGTCGTGATGGCCAACCTGCACTCCGGCATTCCCATCGAGGACCCCGACCGTGGGCTCTTGTTCCAGCTGATCGACATGCACGTCACCGTCGAGCTCGAGGGCTTCGACCTCCGGGCCTGGAAGCCGGTGATGAAACTCCCCTCTGACCCCCGCGAATAGCCATGACCACCTACATCCGGGCCGACTGGCCCTCCGGTTCCCCCGTCAAGCTCACCCTCACCAAGAAGCAGGAGGCCCAGCTCGCCAACGGCGTGAACGCGAACGACGGCCAGGGCCTCGGCCGCGTCACGCTCTCCTTCTACCAGCCGCCGGAGGTGCCCAAGTTCCTCACCGACACCACCCCCGAGTACAAGGCCGAGCTCGCGGCCCGCGGCGACGACCCTGAGCCTGAGCCTGATCCCGAGGACGAGGACGATTTGCCGGAGGAGCCGTTGCTCCCCGACGACTCCGACGACTCCGCCCTCTACGACGACTAGCCGACCGCGCGCCGGGCGCTCCTGACAACGCCCCTCCCCCTGCCCGGCGCGAGCGGATTCCCTTCCGGGGGGAGGGGCACCCTTCAACCACCCATGCCCAAGACCATGAAGAAGCGCTTCCACGTCATCGCCACCCACGACCTCACCCACGACCTCACCGTCGAGGGCCGCAACGGACCCAACACGTACAGATCGGTCACAGTCCCCAGCGGAACCCATGGGTTCGTTGACGCCACCATCCATGACCTCGACCCCCAGGGGGAGTTGGAAGAGTTGGACGTGACCTGGGACCTGGTCGTCATGGGGCCCCGCCGAGACCCGGGCCTCGACAGGCGGGGCGACCGCCGGCGCGTCAGCCTGAGCACCAAGCTGCCCTTCGACCCCTGGGGGATCCATCTCCAGCACGTCGAGACCGACACCGAGTACAGCGAGCGCGCCCAAGTGGGGCGCCTGGCCAACGCGGTCGCCGCCGTCCTGGGCTGGATGCCCGGCCACGATGGCGTCATGGTCACCAAGGACGACGAGCCCGAGATCGAGGAGCTACGCCAGGCCGCGCTCCCCTGGTTCCCCAACATGGAGGACAGCTTCCCCACGGTGGACGAGGACGGCAACACCATCCCCGGGACCGGCGGGGTGCCGCTGGACGACGTAGCGGCCGAGCCCGGCGGGCACCTGGCCGCCGCCTGCGACGAGGAGACCGAGCGCCTGGCGCGGGAGGCCGGCTCCGATGAGTGAGTGGCTCGCGCGCCGCCGGAGCGGAATCACCGGCACCGACATGGCCGCCATCCTGGGGGTCCACCCCTTCAAGTCCGCCCTCGAGGTTTGGGGGGTGAAGACCGGTCGGCTTGACGAGAAGGACCTGGGCCACCGCGAGGAGGTCTACTGGGGCAACGTGCTCGAGCCCGTCGTCCTGGGCGAGTACCACCGCCGCACCGGTCGGGTGCCCCTGATGCGCCAGCGCTGGGCCATGGAGGGCCGGACCCTCCTGCAACTCCAGCACGACGACGGGCCCAAGGTCATGCTCACGCTTACCGACCAGCCGCACCTCCTGATGACCCCGGACGACATGGACGAGGCCTGGACCCCGGTGAGTTGGCTGGAGGAGCAAGTGGCCCATGATGGGCCCGGCGTGGTCGAGGCCAAGACCACCAACTACTTCGGGCTCAAGGAGTGGCAGGACCAGGCTCCCCTCTACCACCAGGTCCAGGGCGCCTACAACGCGGCCGTGGCCGGCGTGGAATGGTTCGCGGTCACGGGCCTGATCGGAGGCCAGCGCCAACTGACCTACGACTACGGGCTCGAGGCCGACAAGGCCAACTGGCTCCTGGACCGCGCCTCCCGCTTCTGGCGCGACAACGTCGTAGGCGGGAAGGAGCCCGAGATCCAGCGCCCTTGGGAGTTGGACATCTGGACCAAGCTCCACCCCAACGACAACGGGGAGTGCCTCACGCTCTCGACCGACGAGGACGACGAGCTCACCTCGAGGATGCTCCGCACCGACGCCGACCTGGTCGCGGCCAAGTCCCTGCTCAAGGAGACCGAGGCCAGGGTGGCCGTGCTCCAGCTGGGCATCAAGAAGACGATCCGGGACTCGACCTTCCTCGAAATGCCGGGCCACTTCCGCTACTCGTTCAAGACCCAGGAGGGGCCACACGGGCCCTTCCGCATGCTGCGCCGCAAAGGCCTGGAGAAGTGACCATGGGAAGCCAACAGTTCAGAGGCGGGGGCGGCCTTGTCCCTCAACCACAAGCCGCGGCCGTTCAGGCCGTGCACGATGAGTCGAGGTCTGCCGAGGCCGTCGCCCTGGCCCGCGCACGTTGCGAGCTGGCGATCATGCAGCCCCGGGACGAGGATCGGGCGGAGAAGCGAGCCTTGAAGGCCATGCAGGACCCCCTGCAGGCCGAGCGCGCGACGTGGCGCTTCCCCAGAGGGAACGAGGAGTTGACCGGGCCCAGCGTCCGCCTGGCGCGGGAGATCGCCCGGGTCTGGGGGCACATCGACAGCGGCACCAAGGTCCTCTCCCAGGATGATCGAGAGGTGCACATCGAGGGCTTCGCCTGGGACCTGGAAAGCGGCCGGCGCGTGACCAAGCAGGCCCGATTCAACAAGAAGATCCCCCGCAAGGACGGCCAGGGGAACACCTACTGGAAGGAGCCGAACGAGCGGGACTTGGACGAGCTGATCGCGCGCCGCGGAGCCAAGCTCGAGCGGAACGCCATCCTCGAGCTCATACCCGACGGCATCATCGACAGGTGCCTCCATGAGGCCGAGCGGACGCGGCGGGAGGGGGCCCGGGAGCTGGACCCCATGGTGGCCTTCACCAAGGCCGCGGGCGCCTTCGAACGCTTCGGGGTCACCAAGGACCAGCTGCTCGAGTACGTGGGCGAGGTCTCCACGGAGAGCGTCATGCGCCTGCGCGAGGTCTTCCAGTCGATCCTCCAGGGCAACGCCGAGCCCAGCGAGTTCTTCGCCAAGGGCGACGGTCCGAAGGAAGAGAAGGCCTCCGAGCCCACCCAGGAGCGCCCGGAGACCCTGGACGACCTCTGGGGCAAGTCCGAGTAGAAGAGCGGCCGGCTCCCGGAGCTCGCCTCCCGGGGCCGGCCTGCCACCCATGCAGAGCGACAAACGAACACTAGCACATGACCACTTCCTGGACCCCAGAGAACTACCCTTGGTTCAAGCTCTTCCCCAAGGACGTGCTCTCCAGCGCGCGCTTCGCCGGCATGAGCGCCGCCCAGCGAGGGATCTACTGCACCCTCCTCTTCCGGTCCTGGGTCGAGGACGGCCTCCCCGATGACCCGGACGAGCTGGCCCTCCTGGCCATGGTCTCCCCCGACGAGCTTGCGGAGGCCTGGCGCTGGCCGCTCATGGGCGCGTTCTCGATGAAGGAGGACGGCCGCATGCGGAACCGGCGCCTCGAGGTCGAGCGCTCCCGCGCCACCGAAGAGCGGGATGCCAGGTCACGCGGAGGCAAAAAGTCCCCTCCCAAGCCCACCAAGCCACCTAATCCCACTCGGAAGAGTCTTCCAAGTCACTCGGAAGACTCTTCCAAGTCAGCCGGCGGAGACCCATGTAAGGAGAAGGAGAAGGAGAAGGAGAATTACCCCCCAACCCCCCTTGCCAGGGGGGCTTCCTCTTTGGATTTGGCGGGGGAGCTCGCGGCCCTGGCTAGCTCGCGCTTCACCGGCGGGCGCCTGGTGCGCGCTGGGGAAGCCGCACAGCGCACGTGGGCCACTCAGGTCCTGGGAGTCAGCGGAGGGGCCGATGTTCCCTTGGCGGTCTGGCGGAGGACCGTGGCGCGCCTGCTCGCGGCCGGGTCTACCCGGTGGCCATCGGTGAACGAGATGGCCGCCGAGTTGATCCGGGTCCTGGAGTCCGCGGCTACGGGTGCCCCGCCCCTCTCCAGGGTGATCGAGTCCGCCCGCGCCGGCGAGGGGTCCTGCTCCCAAGCCTTAGACCAGGCCGGCATCCCCTGGAAAGAGCCGAGCTTCCTAGAGAGCGACCCCAGGCACGTGGCTGCCTGGAGGGCCCACCAAGCCATCGCCCGGATCATCCGGGAGGACACAGACCGATGAGGACCATCAAGACCCGCACCGCGATCAAACTGCTCCGCCTAGCCATGGATCGGGGGCTCTTCCCCGAGGCAGAGATCCAGGTGGCCCTGGCCGAGCTGCAGGGCCTGGATGCACCGGGCCAGCTCCCCCCGACCAAGCGGGGCCTCGAGGTCCTGCGCGGAGTGCACGAGCACCGCCGCCAGGCCGGGCTCTCCCCCACCATGGCCGAGCTCGCCGCGAAGCTGGGCGTGAGCCGGCCGACCGTGCACGAGCACCTTCGGATCCTTGTTGAGCGCGGTCACCTCCATCGCACCGGCCCAAACCGGTCTCGGAACTACCTACTGACCCAGCGAGGCCTCCTGGCCCTGCATAGCACGAAGAGGACAAGATGAGCCTGTACGACCTGCACCTCGTTTCGCACACCCCCGGCGATGGTCGTCGGGGTGTTACCCCGGAGGCCAACGATGGCCAACAAGAAGACGCTGGGAGTGATCCTGGCCGCACTCGTCCTGGTAGCCCTCTCGAGCTGCCGCCCGAAGCCGACGATGGCCCAGGGCCTGGACAACGGCACCGTGGGCGCGCAGTTCTAGCTGCCGTCCCACCCGGCCCGGACGGCTCATCCGTCCGGGCCACCAGGCGCGACTCCTACTGCCGCTGGTGCGGCCGAACCGATCTCCCCAGTCGGGTGGGCCTTACCTGTCAATGGCCGGCGACCCGCGGCCGCTGCGGAGGGCCACTCCGATGAAGCCTAGCCGCCCAGCCACCCCGAAGGAGATCGCGCTGATGCTTGGCATCATCGCAATCGTGTTCGCGTCTTTCACCATTTCCAACTGCGGGGCAGAGGAGTGCCCCCAACACCTGGAGCAAGCCCATGAGTAACCCGACACCGAGCCGCGAGGAGTGCGCCGACTTCCTTTGGGGTGACCCTGAGGCCGCACTCGACATGACGAACCAGGAGGCTGTGGCCCTAATCCGTGCGTCAGCCCAGCACCTCCGCGAGTCCGCCGAGCGCGAGCGGGCAAACCAGTTCGACTACTGCGCCCTTATGGAGAGGTACGACGCCCTGGCCGAGCGCGATCGGGGGCTGGTCGAGGCGCTGCGCTCCTTGAAGCCCCTGCGCGACGCACTCGAAGCGGACTTCGGCGGGGACACCATGAAGGCGTGGCCCGACGGCGACGCGGTTGCCGCCGGGGTGAAGGGCGACTGCGCCCTGACCTTCGGGATGATCCGCGCCCTCGACGCCGCCCTGGCCCGCCTGGACGCCGACACCCCGAAGCCCGTGGACCCTCACCTCCAATGGCACGTCGATGCGCTTCAGCGGGCACTGATCGAACTTGCCGACCTTGAGGCAACCGAGGACTTCGCGGTGGCGATGGCTGACGTGACAGCGCGAATCATGCCTGAGCCGTATCGCCCCGTGGACGCCGACGAGCCCGAGGGGCGCAAGTGCGCCTGCTGCGACTGCCCCGCCACGCGGCCACACCCCGGCTTCACCATCAGCGAGCAGCGCGAACGGAAGACCCAGGTATGGCTGTGCGACATCTGCGGACCCGTGGACGCCGGGGGCGAGCAGCCCACGGTCTGCTCCGAGTCCAAAACCCTCCCCGAGCGGCGCTGTACCGTCTGCCGGATGCGTGACGACAACCACGTAGGCCCCTGCCATGACGGTGACTGTGACGGGGTGATGGAGGTCGTGGAGCCGTGCGGTTCGTGCGACCCCAACCAGCCGGGGACAGCCTGGGAGTGCCCGTTTACAGGGCAGCGCCACCGGAGCCGGGGCGAGTCAGGCTCGCGGATGCCCATTCCGTGTCCACGGTGCCGACCTGGGGGCGAGCAGCCCGAGCCTCCGGTCCAATGCGCCGACTGCGACCGACTGGCGCACCTGTGCCCGGTCCACGGCAAGCCCGCCGCCCCGGAGGAGCAGGCATGAGTTACCAAAACCACGCCTACGGCATCGACTTTGACGGCACCGTGGTCCGCCACGCCTACCCAGCCGTCGGGGAGGACGTGCCCCACGCGGTCAACACGCTGCGAGCGCTCGTGGCCCGGGGGGATGCCCTGATCCTCTGGACGATGCGCTCCGGCGACAAGCTCCAGGACGCGGTGGATTGGTTCAAGGGTCACGGGATCGACCTGTACGGCGTCCAGCGGAACCCAGACCAAGACTCCTGGACCACGAGCCCGAAGGCCTACTGCCACGTCTACATCGACGACGCTGCGCTGGGGTGCCCGCTGATCGAAGTCGAGGGGGAGCGCCCCTACGTTGACTGGGCAGAGGTCGCCCGACGCCTGGGGCTGCCCGCCCCGGAGGAGCCGAAGCCCCGCCACACCGTCGAGCGCATCAAGGCGCTACGGCGGGACCATGACCACCACGACAGCCAGGACCCAGATGGCTCTCACCCGTGGCCGATCTACTGCACCGATTGTGGGTGGCACAACATCAGCGAGCGCGAGGGTTCCCCCTGTGACTTCCAGCGTATCCGGGGCCGCTGCCCCGGCACCTTCCGCGCCCCCGAGCCCAGCGCCCCGTGCGGGGAGTGCGGGGGTAGCGGGGAGGTTCCTATCAAGGGGCGCGTGTGCTTCGATGAGCCCGGCGGCGAAGTATTCCCGCTGGTCGATGACTGCCCCAGTTGCTCCCTGGAGGCCCCCCGATGAAGTGCTGGACCTGCGGCGGGACCACGTTCGCTCCACTACCGTACGACACGACCACCAACGAGTACTGCACGGCCTGCGGTACGCCGAAACCCCAGGAGGACCCCCGATGAGCCAGTCCTTCGAGGAGAGGGTGCGGGAGCTGTTGCCAATGCGCGCGGGAACCGACAAGTGCGACCGTTGCGGTCTACGCGGCCGCCATATTCCAGGGTGCATCCAGGAGTCGATTCCCGCCATCGCCGCCGAGGCCGACGCCACCGAGGCCGAGCTACGCGCAGAGCTGGCCCGCTTCAAGGGCTACCTCAAGGGCAAGGACGAAGCCTACGACAACCTGATCGTGGAGAACGACCAGCTACGCGCAGAGGTCGAGCGGCTTGGGAATCTGGTCATGGCCTCCGAGCGCGAAGCCGAGCCCCTGCGGGCCAAGGTCGCGGCGGGGGATGAGGTCCTGCAGGGACTTGACCGAAAGGTCCCCAGCCATGAGACCCTCGACGCGCTTGTCGAGTCGTCGGAATGCGCCTACGAGAACGACGAGGGGTTCGAGTGCTGCGATGACGACACCGAGTACGACGGGCCGCCCTGCGCCCGGTGCAGCGTCATCAACAACACATCCGTCGCTCGCCAGCGCCTAGACGATGCGCTCGCTGCCGCTGCGCGGGCCGCTGGCCTGGGAGGGGACCGATGATCGAGCGACTGATCCGAGGTGGGTGCCACTTGCTGATGCGCTGTCATTGGCCCCGTTGGCGGGTCTATCTTGGAGGTGGGCTCTGGTCGTGCGACAAGTGCGGTCACGGCCAGATGCGAGACGGATGGTGGTGGCGATGAGCCGCACCGACGAGGCGCGGGCGCTGCTGGAGTGGGCCACATCATGCGGAACGCGGGTATGCCATCTATGCGGTCGCTCGATTGACGTGGACGGGCACACTAAGGACTGCAACGCCGACGCCCTCCTGGCCATCGTGGAGGACCTGGAGCGCCACAACGGCCACCTACAAGGTGTGATCGACGGGGACGTGAACGTGCTGGGATTGAAGGACGGCGCTCTGATGGTCGAGCATCCCCTGTTCGCGCTGATGGGCTCGATCTACGCTCGCATCCTCGACGAGCATGCAGCCGAGAACTACGTCGAGACTCGGATGCTGCACAAGGACACCGCCGCCGAGTACATCGTGACCGTGCGGCGGCACGATGGGCGCACCCCGCATGAACTACGCATGGGCGCCGAGCGCGAGCGCGACGAGGCCCGCCGCCAGCTTGCCGAGGCCACCGAGGCGCTTGCTGCGGAGCGTGCGCCCCTGGTTGAGCCGTTCACGCTGGACCCGAACATCATCCCCCCCGCCCCCACCGACACAGAAGCCGCGCCATGAACATCATCTGGAGCCCCGAGCTCATCGCTACTTCCGCCAGCATCGCCATCGGCCTGGTCGGCATCGCCGTGCGCCTGGCCCAACCGCGCGAGAAGGATGGTGAAAGACCCCGGAACGCCGAGGTCCGCACCGAGCCCCTCCGACGGGTGGCCGTCGCACCGGACAAGCCCAAACCCAAGCCGACCGTAGCCGGCGTGATCGACCGCGCCGGCTGCGCGCTCGCCCTCGAGGACGCCAAGAAGGGCGCCTTGGTCAAGGTGCGGTTCCAGGGTCTGTGCACCGTGCCCGGCGTCACCGAAAGGCTCAGGAGCCGGAGCGAGGTGGAGTTCTCTGGCTACGAGTACAAGCCCTTGCGCGAGGTCACGCTCACCGAGAGCCCCTCCCCCCTGCCCCATAGCGAGGAAGGCTACCGGAATGCGCTGGCGGCTTGGAATGCGCTCCAGACCCAAGGCCGCCGGGAGCCCGCGCCCCTCTTCGAGAGCGAGGTCTCCCGGCCGGGAGACCAGCGCATGGCTGCAGCTAAGAGCGGCAACTTGGTCGAAGTCCCGAACGTGGGGAGAGTGCGCCTGCTTCGGTTCAACAGGCAAAATGGCCGGTGGGACGTGAGGATCGAAGAACCGGACCGCGCGCCCTTTTGCATGACTCTATCGGATCAGGAACTCGGCCTGTGAAGCGCTCCCCCATCCAACGCGGCATCAAACGTCTGCGCCGGATCACCCGCCTAAAGTCTGTCGGCGCGCGCAAGCTGCGCGAGGTCGGCGCCTCCCGCCGGTTCCGCGAGCTCGTCCTGGCCGCTGCCAACCACCGATGCGAGTATTGCCGCCAGGCCAAGGCCGACGACCCGCACCACATCTGTCCGCGAGGCCGCGGCGTCGGCCACCCCATGCTCCACGATCCACGCAACGGCTTCGCTGTCTGTCGCGCCTGCCATGAAGAGATCCACTCGACACCAGGCCACCCCTGGATCGAGACCCGCGCCTACCTCGACCTACTCGAGGGGGCTTCCCGAGACCCCAGACCCAAGTAACCCATGCAGATCACCGAGAGCTACAAGAGCCGCGTGCTCTTCGCCGTCCGCAAGGACGACCCCAGCCCCCCAAGCCCCAAGACACCCCAGGGCATCAAGATCGTCCCTGAGGTCCAGAGCGCCTACGCTAACGGGTGGAGGCTCTACGACAAGAGGCGGCCCTGGGCCCCGAAGTTCGCGCCCAGCCACCGCCGGTTCCGCGGCGCCCCCCAGGTCTACAGCGACCTCACGATCCTCGTGCTCGAGCCCGGCGGGTCCATCACCCAGGTCCGTAAGCCCTGGCGCGCCATGCGCCGGTGGCTCCGGCACTCCAACATCCGCCACGTGACCGAGGCCCGGCCTGGCCGCAAGGCCCACGCGGTCCCCGCGACCCTGGACGAGCTGCTCCGCTGGGTCAGCGACCAAGTGCGCGAAGAGCCCGAGGAGGCCAAGTCGTGAGCGGCCATGGCACCCACCAGGCCGACCTCTTCGCCGGCAAGACCTACGATCCCAGCCTCGACAAGGAGCGCCTGGCCAAGTTGGCCCGGGCGGTCTACGAGGTGATGATCGACGGCAAGTGGCGGACCTACCGCCAGATCCAGACCGAGTGCGTCATCGACCACCAGGTCCAAGGTAGCGAAGGCGGGATCGGCGCTCGCCTGCGCGACTTCCGCAAGGACGCCTTTGGCAACCACCACGTGGAACGTCGGAGGCGCGAGCCAGCCTCTTCCGGCATCTTCGAGTATCAGCTCACCGACCCCAAGAACCCCAACACCAAGTAACCCATGCAGACCGAGACACAGAACCAAGCCGAGTCCCCCGAGGAATCCAACTTCAACCAGATGGTCACCGAGGCCCTGGCCCAGTACGACGTGGCAGACGCGAAGATCGCGGAGCTTGGCGAGCTCTACTTCCCCCTCGAGGCCGACGGACCCGAGGACAAGGAGGGCCTGGCCGTCGTGAAGAAGGCGCGCCTCCACATGCGCAACCTCCGCACCACCGTCGAGAAGAAGCGCAAGCAGCTCAAGGCTGAGTCCCTCGAATACGGCAAGCGCGTGGACAACGAGGCCAAGCGCATCATTGGCCTGATGCTACCCATCGAGGAGCACCTCCTGGCCGAGGAGGAGAAGGTGGCCGAGGAGCTCGAGCGCCGCGCGGCCGAGGAGGCCCGCAAGCTCAAGAGGAAGATCGGCGCCCGCTACAGGGCGCTCCAGGAGATGGGCCTTCACTACAACACCGACGAGGTCGGCGCCCTGGACGATGAGGAGTGGGAGGAGTACCTCGAAGGTGCTCTGGCCGAGGCCGCGGAGCTGAAACGCCGAGAGGAGGCCAAGGAGGCCGCGCGCAAGGAGGCCGCTGAGGCCGCCGCCAAGGCCAAGGCCGAGGCCCAGAGGGCGAGAGCCGAGGCGCGCGCACAGATCGAGAAGGCCCAGGCTGAGGCTGATGAGGCCAAGCGTGAGGCCGACGAGGCCAGGGCCGAGCTGGCCGCCATGAAGAAGAAGGAGCAGGACCAGGAGGACGCGAAGCTCGAGGCCCAGCGCGCCCAGGAGCGCGCTGAGGCCGACGCCGATGCCGCCAAGGCCGAGGCCGCGGCCGCCAAGGCCCGCGCCGCCAGGGAGAAGGCCGAAGCCGAAGCCGCGGAGGCAAACCGGAAGCTGGAGGAGTCCCGGAAGAAGTCGGCCGAGGACCGCAAGGACAACGAGCGCGACGGAGAGACCCTTGAGCGCCTGGTGTCCGCCATGCGGTTCAGCGGCGCCGACACCGTGCACCTCCGCCAGCTGGTCCGCGTGGGCGACGCCCTCGAGAAGGGCCGCAACGGCTGGACCAAGGGCTTCTGGGAAACGCCGCTCGTGGCCGTGAAGGATCAGGAGGAAGCCTGATGGCCAGCGACTACGGCCCGAAGTCCTACGTCGAGCAGAGCAAGCGGTCCTGGTGGCGCGACGGCGCGTTGCTGAACCCCGACCTGCAGGTGGGGTGCCTGCAGCGGATCGCGGACGCGCTCGAGAAGGACCGTGGATCGTGGGACCGGATGGTCTCGCAGCGTGACTACCAGAGGGGTCGCGCCGAGCGCCTCGCCGACGACCTCGAGACCGAGCGTCGCCGGGTGGCGTACTGGAAGGGTCGCGCGCGCAAGCTGGCGCGGGAGGCCCAAGCATGAGCTCCTTCAACAAGGTGATCGTCATGGGCAACCTGGGCCGCGACCCCGAGGTCCGCTTCACGCAATCCGGCACCGCCGTCTGTTCGTTCTCCCTGGCGGTCAACGAGTCCTTCAAGGACGGCCAGGGAGAGAAGCAGGAGCGCACGACCTGGGTGGATGTCACCGTCTGGGGCAAGCGCGGCGAGGCCTTCGCCAAGTTCCACCGCAAGGGCGACACGGCCTTCATCGAGGGCCGGCTCCGCCTGGACGAGTGGGAAGACAAGCAGGGCGGGGGCAAGCGCTCCAAGCTCTTCGTGGTGGCCGACAACTGGGAGTTCATCGGCGGCGAGAAGCGAGAACCGCGAACCCCCAACGCCGAGCCTGACCGCACACCCGACCCCAACTCCTTCGACGAGACCCCCTTCTAGCCATGAGCAAATTCAGAAGCTACGACACCCTCGAGCTGCTCTCCGCCCTCGACACCACGCGCATCCAGCTCGCCGGGGTGCTCGAGGAGTGCGGACGAGACCCCATCGACACGCCCCTCTTCGATGCCACTCTGGCAACGATGGAGATGCACCGCCGCCTGGTCCAGCATGAGGCCCTCCGCCTCCCCCTGCGCGCCGAGCGGATCCGGGTGGCCGACAACTACCAGGACACCTTCGGGCACACCATCGACCTGAAAGGCCCTGGCCGGCACGCGCTTGAGCGCCAGCTGATCGTCTGCGACCGGCGCGCCGGGATCATGGGCTACTCCAACGACCCGGACCCCACCCAGTTCGACTTCAACGACCTGGTCCTGGTCCAGGGGTCAAGGCCGGCCTGCTGGGGGGCGGTCCTCCCGCACTTCTACGGGTCAATCCTGAGGTGCCTCTTCACGGGCATCGGGGCCCGGCGCGATGACGACGAGCCGGTGGACGGCCATGCGGTCTACTGGAAGCTCTTCGGCGGGGTCGCCCTGATCATGGACTCGACCTTCCTGGGTTGCTCCGGCCAGGCCCTGCAGATCGTCGCCCGACCCCACGAGGGTCCGGTGGACGACAAGGCCCACGTCGAGATCCGCGGTTGCCTGGTCCAGGACTGCTCCTGGACGCACGTGGGGCATGGCGGTGGCGGGGGGTCCAACTTCACGGTCTCGGCCGCGACCCAGCACGGCACGAGCGTCAGGATCGACGACTGCACCTTCGTCGGGACCATCGGGGGCAGGGCCACGGCCAAGCACCAGGCGGCCACCCGCGGCGCGGTGACGGTCTATGGGGAGAAGGCCACCAAGGCCAACGGCTTCCACTTCTCCGACGTGCGGATCTCCGGCAACACCATCGTCTGGACCGAGGCCGACCGGCACCCCTACCAGGTGACCCACGCCAAGCGGATCCTGGTGGACGGCATCGAGGGAGACATCGGTGAGGCCTTCCAGCGCATCGACGGCGTCCCCGTGCTCCTCGAGGTGAAGACCCACGAGCTCCTCGAAGAGCTGGTCGTCAACGGCGTCACCTTCGATTGCATGGTGAAGGTCGATGGGGAACCGCACTTGGTGAAGAACGGCGAGAGCTTCAAGCTGTCCTACTGATGCGAGAGGCGCTCTACCCCATCCAGTACTGCGTCCAATGCGATGCAGCCATGCGGCCTCGACGGTTCCCCTCTGGGGAGCTGGAGGGGCCGCTGGCCTTTCAGCGAAGGTTGACGTGCCCTCGGCCGAAGACCTGCGGCCGGGACGCCTGGAGGCGCGGCGGAGCGCTCTACATGCTCAAGCGCTTCGGGGTCGAGAGGTCGAGCCACGACGGAGCTGGGCGCCAGGCCTGGCAGGCTCGTCGCTCACGCGAG
>Ga0209345_10001975_pt1 | contig 23577 bp, 25 predicted proteins | sample Cruoilmetagenom7_FD_187294 | JGI IMG/M metagenome (GOLD analysis project Ga0209345, IMG submission 187294) | Oil polluted marine microbial communities from Coal Oil Point, Santa Barbara, California, USA - Sample 7 (SPAdes) (version 2) | ecosystem: Environmental > Aquatic > Marine > Oil seeps ...
TATCAATCATTATGAGCCCCAAATATAATGATTGAAAAATATTAAAAGAGCGGAGCCCCAACCGCTCTTTTTTTATACAATAAATTGAAATGATTTTTACTTGCTAAGAATTAAGCTAAGGATTGCATTTTTACTAAATTGAAATAAACTCCTTTAAGCTCCAATAACTCGTGATGCTTACCTTGTTCAACTATCTCACCTTTTGATAAAACTACAATGTTATCTGCGTTCTGAATTGTAGATAATCGATGTGCTATCACTATTGAAGTTCTGTTCTTCATCATGTTTTCTAATGCCACCTGAACCAATTGTTCACTTTCTGTATCTAAAGCAGAAGTTGCTTCATCAAGTATCATAATAGGAGGGTTTTTTAATACTGCTCGCGCTATACTTAAACGTTGTTTTTGTCCTCCAGATAATTTTGAACCTGAATCACCTATATTAAATTCTATATCACCTTTAAGGTCTTTTACAAATTCCCAAGCATTGGCAATTTTTAGTGCTTCAATAACATCATTATCACTTGCATCAGGCTTTCCATTTAAAATATTATTCTTTATAGAATCATTAAACAAAATTGAATCTTGAGTTACTAATCCCATTAAGTTTCTAAGCGAATGTTTTTTTAACTCTCTAACGTCTTGTCCATCAATAGTAATTTTACCTTCATTAACATCATAAAAACGTGTTACTAAATTTGCAATGGTGCTTTTTCCACTCCCAGATTGTCCTACAAGAGCTATCGTTTTACCTTTTTCAACGTTAATTGAGAAATTCTTTAAAACTAAACTGTCCTCATATTTAAAAGAGATATTATTTAAATTTAAAGAAGATTCAAATGTATCTTTAGAAACAGCATTTGGTCTATCTTTAAGAGGTGATTCTGTATTTAATATTTCTAAAACACGTTCCGCAGCTGCATTTCCTTTTTTAAGACTATAACTTGCTTTACTAATTGCTTTTGCTGGAGTTAGTATATTATATGCAAGTCCCATAAATGTTAAAAATTGCTCGCCTTCAAGAGTACCATCAACTAATACCATTCGTCCTCCAAACCATAACAAAACACCAATTACACCAATTCCTAAAAACTCACTAGTTGGCTTTGCAAGGTTTGTTCTGTTTAAAAGTGAGTTTGAATAATTAAAGAAACGTTTTGTAGAATTTTGGAATTTTTCATTAAAAATTCCCTCCATATTAAATCCTTTAATCACTTTCAATCCTCCAAGAGATTCTTCTAATAAGGATAAAAAATAACCTTGTTCTTTCTGAACTTTATCAGATTTTCTTTTCAAACTTTTACCTATTAAAGATATAATTACACCTGAAATAGGAATGAATATAAACACAAAAATAGTTAGTTTAACACTTATGGTAAGCATAAATATAATCGTGAAAATAATTGTTAAAGGTTCTCTAAATAGTAATTCTAAAATAGATAAGAACGAATGTTGAATTTCTAAAACATCGGTTCCTAACCTAGCCATAATATCACCTTTTCTTTTTTCTGAAAAATAAGAAAGCGGCAATTCTATTGTTTTGTCATATAGTTCATTACGAATATCCTTTAGAGTTCCATTTCTAAGAAATGTAATGAAATACATAGCCATATAATTAAAGACATTTTTTAATAAGAAAACGGTAAGAATTAATATGATTACAAAAGTTAGCGCTTTCGAAGCATCATTTTCTGCAAGCTGACTGATATGATAATTTAAGTAATCATTAAAATAAGTTGCAGCTTCTGTAAATCCATTATACGTAGGCTCTACCAGAATTTTCTCTGTCTCTTTATCAAATAAAACATTCAATAAAGGCATTAATACCATAAATGAAAGGCCAGAAAATAAGGCATAGAATATATTAGCAATAATATTTAGAAATGCATATCCTTTATAAGGTGTTGCGAAGCGTAATATTTGTTTAAAGTATTCCATTTATAATGTTAGCTATTATTTAAAACAGCAATTATTTTGTCAATTTTGTTCTGAAGGTATTCTTCAGTGTTGTCTGTATCTTCTGCAGTACAATGCACACTAATATAGAACTTTATTTTTGGTTCTGTTCCACTCGGTCTCATTGCTATTTTACTTCCATCTTCAGTATAGTAAATTAACACATTGGATTTAGGAACCGCAATTTCTTCGGAAGTATTGTCAAGATTATTTTTAGAAATACTTGTTAAGTAGTCCTCTGTACGAATTACTTTGCTTCCGGCAATTTCAGTATATGGATTCTCTCTGAAGTTTTTCATCATGTTTGAAATCTCTTCAGCACCTTCTTTTCCTTTTTTAACTATTGAAATTAAATGCTCTTTATAAAAACCTAAATCATTACTTATATCATTTAAATAATCAAGTAAGTTTTTCCCTTTGGCTTTTTCTTGAGCAGCTATTTCACAAGCAAGTAGAGTAGCGGTTACCGCATCTTTATCTCTTACAAAATCACCTGTTAAATATCCAAAACTTTCTTCGCCGCCACCAATAAATTCAAGTTCTGGGAAGTCTTTTATCATTTTTGCAATCCATTTAAATCCTGTAAGACCTTCTTTATAATGAACATCAAATGCTTTAGCAATTTTTCTAATTAATGGAGTTGAAACAATCGTTGAAGCGATAAATTGATTGCCATTTAACTTTCCTTGCTTCTTCCATTGTTCTAATAAGAAATAAGTTTTAATTACCATAGCTTGATTACCATTCACAATCGTAAACTCACCCTCTTTATTTTTAACTGCAATTCCTAATCGATCACAATCAGGATCTGTTCCTATAACAATATCAGCATTTTCTTTTTTAGCTAATTCAATCGCCATTTTTAATGCTTCAGGTTCTTCTGGGTTTGGTGAAACTACTGTTGGGAAATCACCATTAGGTTCTGCTTGTTCTTCAACAATACTTACATTAGTATATCCAGCTTTTTCTAAAGTTCTAGGAATCATTGTTATTGAAGTTCCATGAAGCGATGTGAACACTATTTTTAGTTGATCTTTTTCTTCTTGTGAAGTTTCAAAAGTTCCGTTTTCAATAGAAGCTTTTTCAAAGGCATCATCTACTTCAGAATCTATATAATTGATAAGCGATTCGTTTGCTTCAAAAACAACTTCTGTATATTCTAAGCTATTTATTTCAGTAATAATCTCACCGTCTTGAGGCGGCACTAATTGCCCTCCATCTTCCCAATACACTTTGTATCCATTATATTCAGGAGGATTATGAGATGCAGTTAATACAATTCCGCATTGACAATCTAAATGCTTTACTGCAAAAGATAATTCTGGAGTAGGTCTTAGATCTGAAAATAAATAAACATGGATTCCATTACCAGAAAAAACATCAGCTACTAATTTTGCAAGTTCTTTACTGTTATGACGGCAATCATATGCAATTGCGACTTTAAGCTCTTGATTAGGAAACTGTCTTTTTAAATAATTTGAAAGTCCTTGCGTGTTTTTACCAAGCGTATATTTATTTATGCGATTGTCACCAACACCCATGACACCTCTCATGCCGCCTGTTCCAAACTCTAAGCTTTTATAAAAACTATCTTCTAAAACCTTAGGCTCATAGGCGATAAGGTCTTTTATTTTTTGTTGAGTATTTTCGTCGAAAAAAGGAGTGAGCCATGTATTAACTCTCTCTAAAATTTTAGGATCTACGTAAATCATTCTGAATTATTAGTTTGCAAAAATAATGATTAATATATATTTTGCTGTTCTTTAATGGTGTAGTTTTTGGCATCTTTTTTACTTCCTAAAATGAGTTCCCCTAAAAATCCAGCTACAAAAAATTGTGTTCCAAGAATCATAGAAGTTAAAGCAATATAAAATTGAGGACGCTCGGTAATAAGTCTTCCTTCAGGGTTGATAAAAAGTTTATCGATACCTAAGTATAAAGAAAAACAAAATCCGATGATAAGTAGTAAAGCACCCCAGGTACCAAAAAAGTGCATGGGTCTTTTTCCGAAGCGAGAAAGAAAAGAAATAGTAATTAAATCTAAAAATCCTCTGGTGAAGCGTTCCATACCAAATTTTGTCTCACCATATTTACGAGCTTGATGCAACACTACTTTTTCGCCAATTTTATTGAAACCAGCATTTTTAGCTAACACTGGAATATAACGATGCATTTCACCAGTAACTTCAATATTTTTAATTACATCTTTATGATATGCCTTTAAGCCACAATTAAAATCATGAAGTTTAAGTCCAGATGTTTTTCTAGCAGCAAAATTAAAGAGCTTAGAAGGTAAATTCTTTGCGATTTTTGAATCGTATCTTTTTTTCTTCCAACCTGAAACTAATTGAAAACCGTCGTTAATGATCATATCATATAATTCAGGAATTTCTTCTGGATTGTCTTGTAAATCTGCATCCATGGTAATTACAACATTTCCTTGAACTGCTGCAAAACCAGCATGTAAAGCTTGAGATTTTCCGAAGTTTTGTAAAAATCGAATTCCTTTTACTTGCTTATTTTTTAAAGCAAGATCTTCAATGATTTCCCAAGAGGAATCAGTACTTCCATCGTCTATAAAAATGATTTCATATGAATAACCATTGGAATGCATAACTTTTGCAATCCAATGGTATAATTCAGTAATAGATTCTTCTTCGTTAAGAAGTGGAATAACGATAGAAATGTTCATCGATGTTAATGTCTAAGGTAATAAAGGGCTTTTTCTTTTCATAATTAATCCAGCAATTAATGAAATAATAAATCCAAAAAATAAACTAGCTATAATTCCCATGGCTATCATAATACCAGGTGTCATCATTTTTTCAGTAATTCCAATTCCCATTTCAAGTTGTTCTTCGGTAATATCGGGATTTTGTTCAACCATTTTATCTCTAGTTATATCTAGCATATTTACAATGAATTCTGGTTCAATTACTGTAACAAACAAATATGTAAATATAGATCCAACAATTCCTGCAATAAGAGATATTGCGACACCAGTTTTTAAGGCTTCTCCAAGAGATAAATATCCGTCATTTTCTTTTTGAAAGGCTTTTAGACCATAAACAATCATTAATGTCATAATTCCAAAATTCAATAAGGATTGCCACCAAGGCTGATCATATTGCAAGCCTAAAACATAAACTATTACCGAAACTCCAATAGTTAAGAGAGCTAGTATTAGTCCATAATTAAATGCTATTTTCTTAATTGATGCTTTTTGAGTTTCCATGCGAATATGTTTTTTTGGTTCGGTTTGTTAGTAAACAAAAGTAATAAATTGTTACGTGAATATGCTATTAAATGCAAATAGGAAACAATTAAAGTAAAATGATGATTAACGCAATACCTATGTTTACTATCTTTGCGTTAGATTACTGCTTTTTGATGAATTCAAAAAAAGTATTGTAATTTTCTTTTAAAAAAAGAATTAAAAATATTGCAGATATATATTAAATTCTTAAATTTGCAAACTCAAATCCTGAAAAGTCAGGAAAGAGAAAAAAGTATTATTAATAAATGAGATTTCCGTTTTTTCGGAAAATAGTTATGAGAAAAGGTATTCACCCAGAAAATTATAGATTAGTTGCTTTTAAAGATATGTCTAATGAAGATGTATTCCTTACGAAGTCTACAGCAAACACTAAAGAAACTCTAGAAGTAGATGGAGTTGAGTATCCATTAGTAAAATTAGAGATTTCAAGAACTTCTCATCCATTTTATACTGGTAAGAAAAAACTTATCGATACTGCAGGACGTATTGACAAGTTTAAAACTAAATATGCAAAATTTAAGAAATAATATTTCTTTACATATATTTTACAAGCCTTCGAGAAATCGAAGGCTTTTTTGTTTAGCTTTGAATTCTGAATATTATAAATATGAATTACATTCTTTTTGACGGAACTGTTCGCAATCAATTATTGCCATTCACTTATACACGACCTGTAGCCGATATTCGTGTTGGAATATTAACGCTGAGAGAAAAATGGGAACAACACTTGGGCTTTACAACCACTACCATTACTGAAGATTATTTATCTGATAAATATCCAATGGTAGAAATGGAGCAAAATATTTTAATTAATGCTTCATTTATTCCTTCGCCAAATTTAGTAAACCTAATAAAAGGTTTAACTGAAAATCAAGCGGTTTTTTATGAGGATGAACCTTTGGCTTTTTTCTCAAATGAAGAGCAAGAAGTAGATTTCGATACGTTTGAAGTAATTCAATATACATACGATGATATTCTACGTATAGCGCATACTTGGGATATTTTTAAATTGAATGGTGAAGCAATTCAGAAAGACTTCGATTTATTAACTGAGGGAAGAAATTCTCAATCCATTCCTGAAAATACAGTTGCTTTTAATAAAGAAAATATTTTTATAGAAGAAGGTGCAAAATTGCCTTTATGTTCTTTGAATGCAGAGAATGGCCCCATTTATATTGGGAAAAATGCTGAAATTATGGAAGGAGCTATGATTAGAGGTCCTTTTGCATTATGTGAAAATGCTACTGTAAAAATGAGCGCAAAAATATATGGTCCAACAACTATTGGTCCTCATAGTAAAGTAGGAGGAGAGGTAAATAATTCTGTGATATTTGGGTATAGTAATAAAGGACATGACGGGTTTTTAGGAAACTCTGTGATTGGAGAATGGTGTAATTTAGGTGCTGACACTAATAATTCTAATTTAAAGAACAATTACGCAGAAGTACGTCTTTGGGATTACGAAACGGAAGGTTTTGCTAGAACAGGACTTCAGTTTTGTGGACTTATGATGGGAGACCATAGCAAATGTGGAATCAACACCATGTTTAATACTGGAACTGTAGTAGGTGTAAGTGCCAATATCTTCGGAAGTGGATTTCCAAGAAACTTTATTCCAAGTTTTAGCTGGGGAGGAAGTGCTGGTGTAACAACATATTTAACTAAAAAAGCTTTTGAAGTAGCAAAAGTAGTAATGTCTAGACGTGGCATTGATTTTTCTGAAGAAGATGCAAAAATCTTAGAGCATGTTTTTGAAGAATCATCACAATGGAGACGTAGCTAGTTTTTTATAAAACTAGATCTAAATAGTCATTATTGAATATAATATCAATTATATAAGGTGATAATAAGAGGATTCCTATTGCTACAAAAATGGAAACAATAATTAATAATCTTGTTTTTTTCTTTAAATACTTTTTTTTGAAATGCAGCATATTCATAAGTATTCATCTGTTTATGGTCTGTAAATTCCCCAAAACTAGAATTAGTTTGGTTTTTACCTTTTTCAAAAACAGAATCACGGTTTTTTCTCCTATTGTTGTTTTTAAGAGAAGAAATCATTCCTTGAATACTCATAAGTTTTTATTTATCAGTCTATTATTAAATTAACCTGTTACAATTAAATGGTTACTTTTCTTTCTTCACCCTTTTCAAGACTAAAAAATTTTGTGGATTAATCCCTAAACCACTTACTTTTTTATTGACAAAACGTATTGCCATGTCATAGTATAATGGAATTACAGGCGCTTCAGAAATAACAATAGAATCCATTTTTGTATACAAGACTTTTCTTTCATCGATGTTAGATAATGAAAGTGATTGCACATATAAACTATCAAATACTTCATTTTTAAAATGTGTGTAATTTGGTCCATTTGGAGTGAAATTTGGACTATAAAACAACGACAAATAGTTTTCAGCATCGGGATAATCTGCAATCCAACTTGCTCTAAATATATCTAATTCTCCAGATGATTTCATTTGACGCAAGGTAGAAGGCGGCATCACGTCAATAGTTACTTTAATTCCAAGCTTTTCAAGCTCACGCTGAATGTATTCACATAAATCTAAATACTGACTGTTTGTGCCAATTGAAATGGTTGGATTATCATCTCCAGTTTCAGCTTTATATTGAGTAATTAACTGCTTTGCTTTTTCAGGTTGATAATCGTATCCTTCTATTTCTGTAAAACCAGGAAGTCCCTTCGGAATAAAACCATGTGTTGCAGGAATACCCATGCCATTTCGTAAATAAGTAATCATTTTTTGGCGATCAAAGCCATAATTAATTGCTTGTCTTATTTTTTTAGATTGTAAAGCTGTTGTTTCACCTTCCATAAAAACTCCTAAATATTCAGTATTTAAATATGGACTCGTAATGAGCTGAACTTTATCCTTGTATTTCTCTTGAAGTTCTCCTCTAGTGGTTACAATTTCATCCTTATATGAATTGTCCAAACCAGAAACAAAATCTATTCTTCCTTGTACAAATTGTAAAAACTCACTTTGTTTATCGGGTAAAAAAGTAATTGCTACAGCTTCTAAATACGGTAAAGAATTTCCTAATGCATCTTTTTCAAAATACAAGGGGTTTTTCCGAAGTACCAATTTTATATTTTCTTCCCAAAGTTTAAACATGAATGGACCTGTTCCTATTGGGTTTGAACGAAAATTAGTTCCATAATAATCAATTGCTTCTTTTGGAATTACAGAACAAAAACGCATAGACATTAAGCCTAGAAAAGCAGGAAAGGGTTGTTTTAATTTTATAGTAAAAGTTGTGTCATTTTCAGCTTTAAAATAATCAACATTCTTGAGAACCCATCTTCCTCTAGAAGCTACTTTTTCATCTAATAATCGACTGAAACTATATTCAAAATCGTAGGCTGTAACCGTTCTAGTAGAATCTTTTCCGAAGGCAATATTTTTATGAAAATAAACATCATTCCTTAAATTAAAAATATAGGTATTTGTACTATCAATTATCTTCCAATTTTTGGCAATATCGGGCTGAATATTTAATGAATCATCCAACTGCACCAAACTATTAAATAACTGATTTGTAGGCCAAATAATTTGTGGATTACTGGCAAAAGCAGGATCTAAAGTACCAATATTACTATGTTCATTATACCTAAAAACTAAATGATCTTTGTCGTTATCAGTATCGTTGCTACAAGAACTTAATAAGATTGCAATGCAAATAACTGATATTCTTAAAGTTAGTTTTATAATTTGATGATACATAGGTTTTTTGAAACGAAATATAGTTTGTATTTTTGTGCCCTCGTTTGCCAAAAATACAAGAATGAACGTTAGTAAAAAAGTCGGATTTTATACTTTAGGTTGTAAACTCAATTTTAGTGAGACTTCAACCATTGCAAGAAACTTTTCAGATGAAGGATTTGATCGTGTAGATTTTTCTGAAAAAGCAGATATGTATGTAATTAATACCTGTAGTGTAACGGAAAATGCGGATAAACGTTTTAAGACGATTGTTAAGCAAGCACAAAAAAGTAATCCTGATGCATTTATTGCAGCTGTAGGATGTTATGCTCAATTAAAACCAGAAGAATTAGCGAATGTTGATGGTGTCGATTTGGTCTTGGGAGCTACTGAAAAGTTTAAAATCACTGATTATATCAATGATTTATCAAAAAACGATTTTGGTGAAGTTTATTCTTGCGAAATTGAAGAAGCCGATTTTTACGTAGGTTCTTATTCTATTGGAGATCGTACTCGAGCATTTCTAAAAGTGCAAGATGGTTGCGATTATAAATGTACTTATTGTACGATTCCTCTGGCTAGAGGGATTTCTAGAAGTGATACGTTAACTAATGTGTTAAAAAATGCTGCTGAAATTTCAGAAAAGGGTATTAAAGAAATCGTATTAACTGGTGTAAACATTGGTGATTATGGAAAAGGAGAGTTTGGTAATAAAAAGCACGAACATACTTTTTTAGAACTGATTAAAGAATTGGATGAAGTTAAAGGTATTAAAAGACTTCGTATTTCGTCTATTGAACCAAACTTATTAAAGAATGAAAGCATTGATTTTGTAGCAGGTTCAAAAACCTTTGTGCCTCACTTTCATATTCCACTGCAAAGTGGAAGTAATGAACTTTTAAAGTTAATGAAGCGTCGTTATTTAAAAGAATTATATGTTGATCGTGTTAAGAAAATAAAACAGGTAATGCCGCATGCTTGTGTTGGTGTAGATGTTATTGTTGGTTTTCCAGGCGAAACAGATGAATTATTTTTGGAGACTTATCATTTTTTGAATGAATTGGATGTGTCATATCTACATGTGTTTACCTATTCTGAAAGAGATAATACTGAAGCGGTTGAAATGGATGGAATAGTAGCTCTAAATGTACGTAAGAAGCGCAGCAAAATGTTGAGAGGGCTTTCTGTTAAGAAGCGTAGATCTTTTTATGAAAGTCAGTTAGGAAGCACTCGTACTGTTTTATTTGAAAGTGAAAACAAACAAGGATATATCCATGGTTTCACTGAAAATTATGTAAAAGTAAAAACACCTTGGAATCCTGAATTTGTGAATACATTGCATACCATTCAGCTTACTAAAATTGATGAAGATGGTTTAGTTCGATTTAATTTTGTAGAAGAAGAAATATTAAAATAGTCTAGCTAAATATTAATTCCTATAGGAAGTAAGCTTTTATATTTCCTTCTATTTTTACGTAGAAAAGAAGCTATTTCAGGACTTGTAGGTACTAGATGAATGCCTCTGTCTTTAACTTCCTCAAATACAGCTTTAATAAAAATATCTCTAAAACCTTGTTCTTCCATATCTGCACACATAGAATATTTGGTTAGAAATATTTTTCTTTCTTGTAAAGCATATTCAATTCGAGCCATGTTGTCGCCAACTTCTAATTCAAATTGTCTTAAAAATTCATTGTCGGTAATTGCTACATCTTCAATCATAGGGGATAATTTTAAGAATGGATGGTATTACTAAAATGGTTATGGTTAATTCTAATATTTGTTTTTATGAGTGTTGCAGGGATCATATCAAATACATTAGGATTGTAGTCCTTTAAGATGTAAATTTACAAAATATATTTGAGCTAGACTAAAATTCTATTGTTAAAGCCCTATGTTTCAATCTAAAATTCATGTGTATTTTGTTCCCGGACTAGCTGCTGGTAAAGAAATTTTTAAACATATTTCACTTCCTGAAGAAAGATATGATATTCATATTTTAGAATGGTTAATACCGAATAAAAAAGAATCCTTACAGGAGTATGCAAAACGATTTTCTAAACGTGTATTACATGAAAAAGCTGTTCTTATTGGAGTTTCATTTGGTGGAGTTGTAGTACAAGAAATGAGCCTGTTTTTAAATTTAAAAAAGCTAATAATAATTTCTAGTGTAAAATCAAAATTTGAGCTTCCTAAAAGATTGCAATACGCAAAAAAAACCAAAGCTTATAAACTAGTTCCTACTAAACTAGTGTTAAGCATTAGTGATTTGACTAAGTTTTCTATCGGACCAAAATCTAAAAAGAGATTGGCTTTGTATCAAGAATATCTTTCAGTTAGAGATAAAGATTATCTGGATTGGGCAATTGAACAAATGGTTTGTTGGGATAGAGAAGAAGAAGTGCCAAATGTAAATCATATTCATGGTGGACGAGATGCTGTTTTTCCTATTAAGAATATTTCAGGATATAACTTAATAGAAAATGGAACACATGTAATGATAATGTATAAAGCAAATACAGTATCTTCAGAAATAGTTAAATTAATTGAAAAATAATAGACTATAACATAAATAAGAAAACATTTTATTTATCTTTATTTAAAATTAGGAATTATGAAGTATGCAGTTAAAATAGTATTCGTTATTGGTCTTTTAGCGATGGGTGGATTTTTAATCAATGCAGTACAGGATGCGCCTTCTGATGAGAATTTAGAAGTAAAATTAGTAAATGATTATAATATTTACGCACTTCCAATGCCTGAAACAATTGATTTCGCTGGAGAAACAGTGCCATTAAATGATCCAGAAGTAAGAGAGCGTTTTGATAGAGAATTGTTAGTAAATACCTATTGGCAATCTAATGGTTTGTTAATTTTTAAACGCGCCAACAAATATTTTCCAATACTTGAACCTTTATTAAAGAAACATGGAATTCCAGATGATTTTAAATATTTAGCGGTTGCTGAAAGTGGTTTAATGAATAATAAATCGCATGCTGGAGCTGCTGGTTTTTGGCATTTTATGAAGGGAACAGGAAGAGAATATGGGCTTGAGATTAATGATTATGTTGATGAGCGATATAATTTAGAAATGGCTACTGAAGTTGCAGCAGAATATTTAATAGATGCTAAGAAAAGATTTGGTAATTGGACATTAGCAGCCGCAGCATATAATGCTGGAAATGGAGGAATAGGAAAACAACAAAAGAGACAACTTTCTAAAGGTAATTACTACGATTTATTATTAAATGATGAAACAAGTCGTTATGTTTTTAGAATTTTAGCTTTTAAAGAAATACTTTCAAACCCAAAGAAGTACGGGTTTAACTTTAGAGATAAAGATTTATATCATCCCATTCCAACATATAAAGTAAAAGTGGATACAGCGGTAACTGATTTTGCACTTTTTGCTCAAAAATATGACATTACTTACAAGGAGTTAAAAAGACATAATCCTTGGTTGAGAGAATCTTTTTTGAAAAACGCATCTGGTAAAGAATATTTTATAGAAATACCTGAAAAAGGACATTATAATACTTCAGGACAATAATAGATTATGAATTTAACTTTAATTATTTCCTTAATAGTTATAGGGCTATTAGCGGGTGTTTTTAGTGGATTTATGGGAGTTGGAGGAGGAGTGATAATGATTCCTCTAATGATAGTGTTGTTAGGATTCTCTCAGCATGAAGCTCAAGGTACTAGTCTTGCTGTTTTAGCAATTCCTGTAACGTTTTTGGCTGCCTATAATTATTATAGTGCTGGTCATGTAAACTGGAAGTTTGCTTTAATAATTGGTTTGTCTTTTGTTGTCGGAGGATATTTTGGATCTAAATTTGCAATTACAATCAACCAAGCAATGATGAAAAAAATATTTAGTATTATATTGCTTTTTATAGCAATTAAAATGTTTTTTGGAAAGTAATTATTCCTCTTTTTCGGCTAAAGAAGTGTCGTCCTTTTTATACTTTTTAAGTAACTCGATTCCTTTTAGGAATGAATTAAGATTGAGCTCAAAAGAAACTTCATATGCTTCGTCATAAGGATGCAGAACACCACGACGGACATCTATTATTTTTTTATCTTCATCAATAAAGAAAGAGGTAGGGAAACCTACACTATGTTTCATGCGTTCAATAATATGATCATGAACGTTTTCTTTCTCATCTATATATAAAATAGTTATTTTTCGGTTGTAGAATTTTGATGCTTTTCTCACTTTCTTCTTCGCATCCCAAAATAGAATCACAAAATCTATTTCTTTATGATATTGTTTAGCAATGTCATTTAATGCAGGTATTTCTCCTTTTCCAGGAGCACACCATGAAGCATAGGTCATTAAAAATACAGGTTTTTTAAAATGATTTAATTCAATTTTTTTACCTGATAATTTTTTTACCTTAAAATTGTCAAGATAACTTCCATTAATTACATTATTAATTAGTGAGTCAAAAAGAAATTTTGCTCTTTCATACTCACCTTTGGTGTAAGCATCTTGTGATTTATGGGTGTATGTTCTTATGTTTTCACCTACAGCTTTGGAAAAAAGAACCTTAGGCTCTTTATCTTGAGATAGAGCTGTAAATGTTACCAATAAGAGGAGGAAAAGTAGTTTTCTACTCATAGGCATTTGATGGTTAATTGATGACAAATGTAAGTAATTCTCATGAACTAAGAGGTAAACACGTGATTAAAAGCGAATTAAAAGGTTAAGGCGCCATTGTTGCAAGGAATTTAGAATGACTTATTTAGCGCCTTCCGCCTCTTCCTGCTGCACGACCAAATTGTTGTTTAGGCTGCCCTGCTTTCTTCATTTGCTGCTTCATCATCTTTATTTGATCTGATAACATGTCATGCTTGTCTAATTTTTTAGCTTCAGAAAGAAGAACTTCTGCTTCTCTTTTTCTGTTTTTTGACATTGCAATTCCAGCTAAATTAAGTTTAGCCATTGCTAAATCAGCATCCATAGATAATCCTAAGCTAATAGCATTCTTAAAATACTTTTCAGCTTCATTCATATTGGTTTGAGAAACCATTAATCCATTCAAATAACTATGATACCCTTGTTGCTTCTTAGTTAAAGAGGCTTTAGGGTTTTTAATTTTATCTAGCCATTTTTTAGCTCCAGGAAAGTCTTGCTTACGTAATCTTAAAAAAGAAAGAAGTATTATTTCATTTTTAAAATAAAGAAATACAAAAATAGTTGATAATAATAGGTACATAATACCATTACCAATATTTCCTTCAATGAATTGCCAAACAGCAACTCCTATTATCAACGCTGTTAAAACTAATTTTATATTTTTATTGAACATGAATTAATATTTAATTTTGGCTGTCAAAGGTATAAAAACAATAGATTATTTTATAATTTCGTACCCTGTAAATAAGAGAGTTTTTAATTTCTTAATAAAAAAACTTAAGAAATAGACCTTATGCCTTTAATCATCAATAGAAAAGCTTGATTAAAATATTTGAAATATTTTTTAATTAAGGTTTGTAAAATGAAAAATGATTGTATATTTGCACTCGGTTTTGAAGAATAGGTTTTCAGAACTTTTTTAAAGAATACAATTCAGATTTTAAAAAAATAAGACATGCCAAAAAGAACATTTCAGCCTTCAAAAAGAAAAAGAAGAAACAAACACGGTTTCAGAGAGCGTATGGCTTCTGTAAGTGGTAGAAAAGTGTTGGCTGCTCGTAGAGCAAAAGGCAGAAAGAAAATTTCTGTATCTTCTGAAACTCGTCACAAAAAATAATGTTGATAAGTATATATAAAAAGGTGTTGTTTTTAATAATAACACCTTTTTTTTATACCCAAACTCGTCGTAATTTTACCCAACTGAAAAAAGTATTCCAAAATGCCTAGAAATAAAAAACTCTCCTCTGTTTTAATTATTGGTTCAGGCCCTATTGTAATTGGTCAAGCCTGCGAATTTGATTATTCTGGATCTCAATCTTTAAGATCTTTGCGTGAAGATGGTATTGAAACAATATTAATCAATTCGAACCCTGCAACAATCATGACTGACCCTTCAATGGCAGATCATGTGTATCTATTGCCTCTTACGACTAAATCAATTATAAAAATATTAAAAAATCATCCAAATATTGATGCTGTACTACCAACAATGGGAGGGCAAACAGCTTTAAATTTATGTATTGAAGCTGATGAAAAAGGGATTTGGAAAGATTTTAATGTAGACCTTATCGGTGTAGATATAGATGCTATAAATATAACAGAAGATAGAGAACAGTTTAGGGAGTTAATGATAAAAATTGGGGTTCCTATGGCGCCTCAAGCTACGGCTACTTCATTTTTAAACGGAAAAGAAATTGCTCAAGAGTTTGGTTTTCCTCTTTGTATTCGATCTTCGTTTACTTTAGGTGGAGCAGGAGCAGCAATCGTTTATGAAGAAGATGATTTTGATGAATTATTGAGTAGAGGTTTAGAAGTCTCTCCAATTCATGAAGTGATGATTGATAAAGCAATGATGGGCTGGAAAGAATATGAGCTTGAATTGTTGCGAGATAATAATGATAATGTTGTTATTATTTGTTCTATTGAGAATATGGATCCTATGGGTATTCATACGGGAGACTCTATCACAGTAGCTCCTGCGATGACTTTATCAGATAAGACCTATCAACGAATGAGAGATATGGCCATCAAAATGATGCGTAGTATCGGTGATTTTGCAGGAGGTTGTAATGTGCAATTTGCAGTAAGCCCAGATGAAAAAGAAGATATTATAGCAATTGAGATCAATCCAAGAGTTTCTCGTTCTTCAGCTTTAGCTTCAAAAGCAACAGGGTATCCTATAGCGAAAATTGCTACGAAACTTGCGATTGGGTATCATTTAGATGAATTAGAAAATCAGATTACTAAGTCTACGTCTGCTTTATTTGAACCAACCTTAGATTATGTTATTGTAAAAATTCCTCGATGGAATTTTGATAAGTTTGAAGGATCTGAACGTACATTAGGGCTACAAATGAAATCAGTAGGAGAGGTGATGGGTATCGGTCGTTCTTTCCAGGAAGCTTTACATAAGGCTACACAATCTCTTGAAATTAAACGTAATGGATTAGGTGCTGATGGAAAAGGGTATAAAGATTATAACCAAATTATAGATAAACTAGAAAATGCATCTTGGGATCGTGTTTTTGTTATCTATGATGCCATTCAAATGGGAATTCCTTTAAGTAAAATCCACGAAATCACTAGAATTGATATGTGGTACTTAAAGCAATACGAAGAATTATATCAATTAGAACAAGAAATTTCTACGTATACAATTGATACTTTAGATAAAGATTTGTTATTAGAAGCTAAGCAAAAAGGATATGGTGATCGTCAGATTGCACATATGTTAGGGTGTTTAGAAAGTCAGGTTTACAACAAAAGAGAAGAAATGAACATACAACGTGTCTATAAATTAGTAGATACTTGTGCGGCAGAATTTAAAGCCAAAACTCCTTATTATTATTCCACATTCGAGAATGTGATGGAAGATAAAGATGGGAATGTAGGTTCAGAAAATGAAAGTATTGTTTCAGATCGTAAGAAAGTAGTAGTTTTAGGTTCAGGACCAAATCGTATCGGACAAGGAATTGAGTTCGATTACTGTTGTGTTCACGGTGTTTTAGCTGCTTCCGAAGCTGGTTATGAAACCATCATGATTAACTGTAATCCTGAAACGGTTTCAACAGATTTTGACACCGCGGATAAGTTATATTTTGAACCAGTTTTTTGGGAACATATCTATGATATTATTCGTCATGAAAAACCAGAAGGAGTTATTGTTCAGTTAGGTGGACAAACTGCTTTAAAATTAGCGGAGAAGTTAACAAAATACGGAATCAAGATTTTAGGAACTAGTTTTGAAGCATTAGATTTAGCTGAAGATAGAGGAAGTTTCTCAAAATTATTACAAGATAATAACATTCCTTATCCAGAATTTGGAATTGCAGAATCTGCAGATGAAGCACTTGTGTTAGCAGAAGAATTAGATTTTCCAATTTTGGTAAGACCTTCTTATGTATTGGGTGGTCAAGGAATGAAAATTGTAATCAATAAAGAAGAATTAGTAGAACATGTAGTTGATTTGTTAAAAGGAATGCCTGGAAACAAATTATTATTAGATCATTATTTAGACGGTGCTATTGAAGCAGAAGCAGATGCAATTTGTGATGCAGATGGAAATGTATATATTATTGGTATCATGGAACATATTGAGCCATGTGGTGTGCATTCAGGTGATTCAAACGCAACCTTACCTCCATTTAATTTAGGAGAATTTGTAATGCAGCAAATTAAAGATCATACATTTACGATTGCAAGAGAGTTGAAAACTGTAGGATTAATCAATATTCAATTCGCTATTAAAGAAGATAAAGTTTACATCATTGAAGCAAACCCTAGAGCTTCAAGAACAGTTCCTTTTATTGCGAAAGCTTATGGTGAGCCTTATGTAAATTATGCTACGAAAGTGATGCTTGGAGTTAATAAGGTAACCGACTTTGATTTCAATCCTCAATTAGAAGGATATGCAATTAAGCAGCCTGTTTTTAGTTTTAATAAATTTCCTAATGTGAACAAACAATTAGGACCTGAAATGAAAAGTACAGGAGAAAGCATTTTATTTATTGATAGCTTAAAAGATGATGCGTTTTACGAATTATATTCTCGTAGAAAAATGTACTTAAGCAAATAGTAAAATGAAATTAAAGCTTTTTCTATTACTTTCTTTTATTATAAGTAGCCCTCTTTTTGCACAAATAGAAGTTGGTTTTATAAATGATTTTGAAGACGGAACTACACAAGGATGGATCAATGGAGGCACTTCGCCTAATCCACCAACCAATATTCCAACTGGAGGTCCAGACGGTGAAGGAGATCACTTTTTAGAAGAAATAAGTTCTGGAGGTAGTGGTGAGGGAAGCCGGTTAATCGTATTTAATGTAAATCCTGAATGGCAAGGTGATTATAATGCTGCAGGGGTAAATCAGATTTCTTTTTATGCAAAAAACGGACACACTGAAGATTTGTACTTACGTATTGGTTTTAGCGGTGGAGTAGGGAGTAGAATGGTTACAACAGCGTATGTTTTTTTACCAGCAAGTCAGACATCATGGACTTATATTAATATTCCAATAACACCTAGTGATTTTACCATGAAAAGTGGGCCTAATACACCAGAAGAAGTTCTTGCGAATGTAAATGGCTTACGTATTATAAGTAATCAAAGTGTAAGTTACTATGGACAAGCCATTAAAGGAATTATGCATTTGGATAATATTGTTACCGAAAACATTTTATCTGTAGAGGAAGTTACAAATATCGCATTTGAGATGTACCCAAATCCGTTCGAAAACGTATTGAATATTAGAGCTAAATTAGCAGGTGAGTTGATGATTTACAATGTTTTAGGGCAAAAAATGCTTCAGAAAGAATTAACTTCAGAAATAAGCCAAATTGATCTTTCTCAAATCAAGGAAGGTGTTTATTTTATAAAATTATCTTCAGAAAAAGGAATTACTACCAAAAAGATTTTAAAAAAGTAATGATTTTTCATCTTCTGCTTATTTTTACTTATAATAATTAAGAATAATAATCTCCTTTCATTTATCGTAAGTTGCTGTATATTATAAATTTATAATAAATTTTATATTTCGGAATTACTATTGCTTAATATAAATTGTTATTTTTATCAGTATATTTAGTAACTATATTATTAAACAAAACATTTAATACATGAAAAAACATTTTCTTTATTTTCTGGTAACTATTTGTACTACATCAATTTTAATAAGCTGTTCTAATGATACTTTAGATGATATTGATGAGGAAGTAATTCCTATAGAAACAGTTAGTTATCAAAATGTTCGATCGATTTTTGAAGACAATTGTACTGCATGTCATTCAAATCCGCCACAAAATGGAGCGCCAATGCCTTTAGTCACCTATCAAAATGTTAAACAAGCTGTTCAAAATAGAGGGCTTATTGATAGAATAAGTAGAGCACAAGGTGCCGGAGGAATGATGCCAGCTGGAGGTTCACGTTTACCACAAGCAACTATTGATTTAATTGTACAGTGGAACGAAGACGGTTTATTAGAAAACTAAAAAAATGATTATGAAAAAATTTATCCTTACAATATTGTGTGTTGTTAGTGTTTCATTTACGCTAAGCGCACAACAAAAATTTAGCACTAAAACAGGTGTTATTAATTTTGAAGCTTCTGTTCCTTCCTTTGAAGAAGTAAAAGCAAAGCATGAAAATGTAAGTGCCATACTTAAAGATGATGGAACTTTTGCAAGTTTAGCATTGATGAAAGGCTTCCGATTTAAAGTAGCTTTGATGGAAGAGCATTTTAATGAAAATTATGCAGAATCTTCTAAATATCCAAAGACAACATTTAGAGGGAAAATAAAAGATTTTGATGTATCTCAACTTTCCGAAGTAGAAAAAACATTTACAGTTTCTGGAACAGTGAATATGCACGGAACCGATAAAGAAATTGAAGTCCCTGTAACCATTAAAAAAGAGGGGGAAACACTTGTTTTAACTACGAATTTTATATTAAAACCAGGCGATTTTAACATTGAAATCCCTAAGGTGGTAAGTAGCAAGATTGCTGAAGAAATTAATGTTTCTGCAAGCTACCGCCTTAACTAATTAAACTAAACATTATGAAAAAAAGACGTAACCTCGTTATTTTAGCTTTGATATTTATGCTTGGTTTTTATTTTGCATACAATTACATGTACCAAGATCATAGAGATATTAAAACTGAAGAAGCTTTTAAATCGGTTTCAGCGACAGATTTAGTAACTATTTTTAAAGCCAACGCATCTCCAGAAGAATTAAATAAAACCATTGAAGTAACTGGAACTGTTACTGAAATAGATGGAAATTCGATTACTTTAGATAATGCTGTTCAATGTAGTTTTGAAGCTGCAATTTCAGGAATTTCTGAAAATGATAAAGTAACTGTAAAAGGACGTTGTATTGGATACGATGATCTTTTTGAAATTGTAAAATTTGATCAATCTAACCTTATAAAATAAATATGAAAAAAATATTATTCATTTGTCTTTTAATTCCTTTTATCACCTTTTCACAAGATGATTTATTAAGCGAATTAGAAGGTGATGTAACTGAAGATACTACAGTAGAAGCTGCTTTTAAAGGACTAAAAGTGGTTAATTTTGAAACCACAAAGTTAGCAAGTAAAAAAGATTTCTACCTAATTGTGTCACACCGCTTTGGAACCGTAAAAAACGGTATCGAAGATCTATTTGGACTTGATGAATCTTTAACTCAAATAAAATTTATTTATGGTGTTACAGATTGGTTGAACTTAGGTATCGCACGTAGTTCAAACCTAAGAAAATATGGCTTACATGCAAAATATAGGTTAGTGCATCAAAAAACGGATGGATCGCCTGTAGCGGTTGTGGGTTATAATTTAATGACTATGAATAATGCATTAAATGATGATGTGTTTCCTAATTTAGATTTTGGTCATAAATTTACCTATACTAATCAAGTAATTGTTTCTAGAAAATTTTCAGAAAAATTCTCTTTTTTAGTTTCACCAACACATATTCATGAAAACCTTGCAACTAGAAGTGTTGAAGGTGCAAATAGCTATGATGAAGATAATGACCAATTTGCTGTTGGTTTTGGAGGTCGATATAAAATTTCAAAACGTGTAAGTATTAATATGGATTATGGACTTCATTTAAATAGAAACAGTCATTCAAATTTTAATGATCCTTTATCTGTAGGTGTTGATATTGAAACTGGCGGACATGTATTTCAAGTACATTTTAGTAATGCACAAGCAATGTTCGAAGAAGGATATATTATTAATGCTACAGGAGATTGGGGAGATACCGATTTCTTTTTTGGATTTAACTTAAGTAGAGTATTCTAAAAAATAACAATGAAAGTATTAAAAAAGTGCCTTTTTATTGAAGGCGCTTTTTTTATAGGTTTAGTTAAGTATGTAACATTTTTATAATTTTTGTATCTTTAAAAGAAAAAGCCAAAGCCATGAAAACAATATACTCATTCTTACTTTTTCTATGTATTTCTTCAATTTCATACGGCCAATTTTGGAGCGATTTTGAAGATGGTACATTGCAAGGTTTTACAAATGGAGATGGGACTACTGAACAACTTTTTGTTCATCAAGAGGCTGGATCTCATTTCCTACAAAAAGATAGCGACGGCACAAATTCTGCTGTGGGTGAAATGATGATTATCAATACCGAACAATGGATTGGTAATTATTTTTATTCACCAACGGGAGATGACATGGCAATGCGTGGAATAGATGAAATTTATATAAGAAATGAAAATGATTTCGATATACATTTACGTGTTGGTTTTACAGGATCTAATGGATATCAGGTTGTATCTACTCTACCCACAATTATTCCTGCTTTTTCAGATTGGAATATTTATAACCTACCTTATTATGTGGATTTTCCAACGATAAGCAATCTTACGATTATCAACAATGTAGATGGGATACCTTTTTTAGAATTGTTTAACCATATTCATGATTTATTTGAAGATGTTGTAGAAATACGTTTCTTTCATAATGAAGAAGAGTCATTTAACCCTCAGACAGTAACTGGGTCTTTACAAATCAATGATATTTATTCGTATCAACTATTAAATAATACTGATAATTCACTTTCAAAAGTAAGGCTATATCCAAATCCGGTAAGCTCTAATTTAATGGTGCAAATTCCTAATGCGCTTCAAGCTGAAGTAACGGTGTATAATGTGTTAGGAGATAAAGTTAAAAGTCAAACGCTTGACAATGTTCGGACTTCTTTAGATCTTTCAGCTCTACAAAGTGGTATATATTTAGTGAAAATAAGTTCAGAAACAGAAACAATTACTAAAAAGATTATAAAGGATTAATCTTCATCTGTAGCGCGATCTAATAACTTGTCGTTAAGATGCTTTTTTTGTTTGATGCCTAATTTCTTGATGTTTTCAACTTTAGTAATCAGATTCCCTTTACCTGTCAGTTTTTTCATGGTACCGTCATAACTACCTTGCACTGTTTTTAACTGATTTCCAACTTTGATTAAATCTTCAGTAAGATTCACAAATTGATCGTACAACCTTCCAGCTTGCGTTGCAATTTCTAAAGCATTTTGCTGTTGTTTTTCATTGTTCCACATCGAATCTATGGTACGTAAAGTAGCTAAGAGGGTAGAGGGTGTTACAATGACGATGTTTTTTTCAAAAGCTTTGTTGTACAAGTGATTGTCTTTGTTGATAGCTACTGCAAAGGCAGGTTCTATTGGAATAAATAGTAAAACAAAGTCTGGCGACTCTATGTCATATAAATCTTGGTAATTTTTATCAGATAATTGCTCAACGTGTTTATTGATAGAATTGATATGTGCTTTTAAATAACGTTCCTTTTCTTCTTCATCTTCTGCATTTACAAACCGACTGTAATCTGTAATAGAAACTTTAGAATCAATGATCATTTTTTTATGATCGGGAAGGTGTAATACAACATCGGGCAATACACGAGAGCCATCTTCTAAGGTAAAACTTTGTTGCATAAAATATTCGCGGTCTTTCTCCAATCCAGATTTTTCAAGTACGCGCTCTAACACTAATTCGCCCCAATTTCCTTGCATTTTACTATCACCCTTTAATGCTTTTGTTAAGTTAGAAGCATCTTTGGTCATTTGCAAGTTGAGGTCTTTCAAGCCCAATAATTGCTCTTTTAATGCCGAATGCATGCTTATACTTTCTTTTTGAGTAGCATCCACTTTCTTTTCGAAGGTGGAGATTTTTTCTTGTAAGGGTGTTAAAATATTTTTTATGTTTTCTCTATTCTGAACGGTAAATTTTTCAGATTTCTCCTCTAGAATTTTATTAGCAAGATTTTCAAATTCTTTGGTGAATTTTTCTTGTAATTTTTCAACTTCGGCTTTCTGTTCACGATTTTTTACGTCGAGGTTATGAAGTTCAGAAGTACGTTTAGTTAGCTCGATAGCAAGTTCGTCTTTTTCTTTACGAATTACTTCGCGCTCATCGATTGCACTTTCAAAACGTTCTTGTAGTTTCTCTTCTTGTAAAGAAGATTGATTTAAGCGTTCTTCTAAAGAACCTGTGGTCGATTTATTTTTAAGGCGTGTAAATAGGCTGCCAAGAAATGCACCGATGATCATTGTAACAAAGGCGAGTATAAGAAATAGAAAGGTTTCAGACATAGAAAAAAAGAATCATAATATAAAAAGTAAATTTAAGAATTGTTTTTTAGTTAGCGTCCATTTTAAAATTTTACTATTTTTTTTTACTATATTTACCCGTTGTGCATTATGATTTAAAAGAAAAAAGTTGTCCATATTACTAATAATTAGTAAATTGTTTTAGCTATAAAACATTAACCATGAACAACTTAAGCGCAAATTACGAAAGAATATTGGAAGTGTTAAAAAAGAATATCAAAAGAACAACTTTTAACTTACCAGAGACGTCAACCAAAGCTTAGCGACTTAGAGCTCATTAGTTTGAGTTTAACTGCTGAATTTATGGGAATAGATAGTGAAAACGATTTGTTCAGAAG
>Ga0209345_10001976_pt1 | contig 23569 bp, 19 predicted proteins | sample Cruoilmetagenom7_FD_187294 | JGI IMG/M metagenome (GOLD analysis project Ga0209345, IMG submission 187294) | Oil polluted marine microbial communities from Coal Oil Point, Santa Barbara, California, USA - Sample 7 (SPAdes) (version 2) | ecosystem: Environmental > Aquatic > Marine > Oil seeps ...
TCCGATCTGGTTGAGCTGGCGCTTATGCGCAATGGTGAACAAAAAGTGGCACGTGCATATGTTTTATATCGTGAAAAACATGCTCAACAACGCGAAACTGAAACAGAAGAAGAAAAAAATACTAGACCAATAAATATTACATATAAAGATGGCAGTCATAAGCCTCTTAATAAGGAGCGTCTTCAACAGATTATAAACGAGGCAGTGATTGGCTTAGATCTGGTAAATGCAAAGTCATTAATGCAAACCACATTAGGTTCGGTGTATGACGGTATGACAGAGGCTGATTTATATACCGTTCTGGTAATGAGTGCGCGTAGCATGATTGACCGCGAACCCAATTATTCCCAGGTATCAGCACGATTATTACTGGATAATTTACGCCGTGAGGCATTGTCGTTTATTTACGGTTATCAGCAGGAAGCCACACAATCTGAAATGGCTGAGCAATATGATGACTACTTTAAAAATTACATTAAAAAAGCCGTTGAACTTGAATTGCTAGATAGTGAATTATTACGTTACGATTTAGAAAAATTAGGCAAAGCCATTTTACCCGAGCGAGATTCTCAGTTTGCATATCTTGGATTGCAAACACTGTATGACCGTTATTTTATTCATCACGATGATATACGTATTGAACTACCGCAGGCCTTTTTTATGCGCGTGGCAATGGGGCTGGCAACGAATGAGATAAATCGTGAAGAACGCAGTATAGAGTTTTACAAACTGCTATCGTCTTTTGATTTTATGAGTTCCACTCCAACGCTCTTTAATTCGGCGACCTTGCGCCCACAGTTATCATCTTGCTATTTAACCACCGTACCCGATGATTTAGACGGTATTTATTCCTCATTAAAAGACAATGCCCTACTGTCAAAATTTGCCGGCGGCCTGGGTAATGACTGGTCAAGGGTGCGAGGCATGGGGTCACACATAAAAGGAACCAATGGTAAGTCCCAAGGAGTGGTTCCTTTTTTGAAAGTAGCCAATGATACTGCAGTTGCAGTGAATCAGGGCGGCAAACGTAAAGGTGCCATGTGTGCTTATTTAGAAACATGGCACATTGATATCGAAGAGTTTTTAGATTTACGTAAAAACACCGGCGATGATCGGCGACGTACCCATGACATGAATACGGCTAACTGGATTCCTGATTTATTTATGATACGTGTAGCAGAAGAAAAAGACTGGACATTATTCTCACCAGAAGAAGCGCCAGAGTTACATGATTTATATGGTAAGGAATTTGAATCCGCATACATAGCTTATGAAGAAAAAGCAACGAGAGGTGAAATTAAATTATTTAAAACAGTGAATGCACTTGAACTCTGGCGAAAAATGCTTGGTATGATTTTTGAAACAGGACACCCATGGATAACATTTAAAGATCCTTGTAATGTTCGTTATACTAATCAACATTTAGGTGTTGTACACAGCTCTAACCTTTGCACAGAAATAACATTACATACCAGCGATAACGAAATTGCTGTTTGTAATTTAGGTTCGGTAAACCTTGCTGCCCATGTTAATGAGAATGGTCTTGATTTAGAAAAACTTGAAAAAACCGTCATAACTGCAATACGCATGTTAGATAATGTAATTGATTACAATTACTACTCTGTGCCACAGGCAAGAAACTCAAATTTACGTCATCGCCCCATTGGTTTAGGCATTATGGGTTTTCAGGATGCTTTGTATAAACAAGAAATTGCCTACAACTCTGAACAGGCTGTTGAATTTTCCGACACCTCAATGGAAGCGATCAGTTATTTTGCTATTAAAGCCTCATCAAATTTAGCTGCTGAACGTGGCCAATATTCCAGTTATGAAGGTTCGCTATGGAGCCAGGGTGTTCTGCCAATAGATTCCTGTATTAAATTAATAGAAGAGCGCGGTAATTATATTGAGTGTGATACTAGCAGCACATTAGATTGGAAAAGTTTACGCGAAACAGTGCTTGAACAAGGTATGCGTAATAGCAACTGTTTGGCTATAGCACCCACTGCAACTATTTCAAATATATGCGGGGTGAGTCAGTCCATTGAACCCACTTATCAAAATCTCTATGTAAAATCGAATCTATCAGGTGAGTTTACCGTAGTTAACCCTTATCTTGTGCATTCATTAAAAGAACATAATTTGTGGGATGAAGTCATGGTAAATGACCTTAAATACTATGACGGATCTGTGTTAAATATTGATCGTATTCCAGATGAATTGAAAGCACTTTATGCCACCGCATTTGAAATAGATTCCCGCTGGCTTATTGAAGCAGGATCGCGTAGACAAAAATGGATTGATCAGGCACAAAGCCTGAATTTATATATGGCCGAGCCGTCAGGTAAAAAGCTTGATCAATTATATAAACTGGCCTGGGTGAGTGGTTTAAAAACAACCTATTACCTTCGTTCTATTGGTGCGACCCATATGGAAAAAACAGTAGCGAAGACAGAGACGGCAGAAGCGCCAAAAGTCTGTTCTATACTGGATCCAGATTGCGAAGCCTGTCAATAAATCTTAACTACTAAAAGAACAGAAGGTATATCACCATGTTGAACTGGGAAGACCCTATCGCATCATTTTCAAATACATCTAAATCGATAGCATATGAGAAAGAAAATACAGAGGATAAAATAACAGAAAAGGATTTATTTTCTGGAGACACTTTGAAAAAAGAAAAAATAAAAAATAGTCATCAGCCATCTATCGAACAACCATCAGAAACGATGAAACCAGTACGCGCTGATGATAAACGAGTAATTAATGGTAAGACCGATATTAATCAATTGGCACCCTTTAAATACCCCTGGGCATGGGAATTTTTTTTAAATGCTAACCGCAATCACTGGACACCCTTAGACATTAATATGTCAAAAGACGTCCATGATTATCAGCATCGATTAACACTAGAAGAAAAACATGTATATGAAAATGTTCTGTCTTATTTAACCACTTCCGATATTTTAGCGATGCGCAATGTAGGTCTGGCTGTTATGGAAAAAATGACAGCGCCTGAGTTACAGATATATCAGGCACGTCAGGTATATGAAGAGGCGCTTCATACATGGACATATCAGCATTGCATTGAATCAATCGGTTTAGACCAGGGTGAGATTTATAACCGCTATCGAGTGGTGCCTGCTATCAATCAGAAAATACAGATGGCTAATACAAAAATAAATTCAGTTTTACGCCCTGATATTGATCTAACAAATAAAGACGAACTAGAGAATTTTGTAATGTCATATATGTTCTTTGCGGGTGTGTTTGAAGGCTGCTGGTTTTACAACGGATTTAGCCCAATTTTTGCGTTACAGCGTCGGGGTTTAATGACCGGAACAGCGGAACAATTGCAATACATTATGCGTGATGAAGTCTTGCACTGTGCATTTGGTATACGAGTCGTTAACCAGATTATTTTAGAAAATAATGTAAAACTCGATCCAAAGCTAATTTCTGAAATGTGGCAAGAAGCCGAATCATGTGAAATAGATTATGCGAATTACATTATGCGTGACCCAATATTAGGATATAGCTCCAAAAATCATATCGATCAATTTCGTTTTATAGCTAACCGGCGAGCCAAGTCTCTTAAGCTGGAAACGCCATTTCCTGGGGCTGGAAATGCATTGGGCTGGCTAGATGAACAGGCTAATATGAGAAAAGAGAAAAACTTCTTTGAAACGCGTGTTACTGAATATCAAACCGGTGGTGCATTAAAGTGGGAATAATAAGTAAATTAGATTTTGAAATAGATAAAATATGTTATTAGAGAAGTCAAAATTGAAGATGAAAATTATATGCTTTAGCAGAGTGATTAATGGATCAGAAGTGGGTTGACTAAAATATTGAGTGACCGCTATGGATGGAGGGATGAACTTTTGATTCTATTGAAAAATAACTCAGTTACAGGGAAATTTCTGATACAGTATAATTGTAAGCGAACTCTCACAGTTGGTTATGCTGTATAGGGTAATCATTGTTTTTGTATTCAGTTCTCAGTAGAAATTTATGGTATTGGAAAATATTATACTCTATGAATTAAGTCTATTTGTAATAGTATTTAAAGAAGAATAAACGCGTATTTTGTTAGAAGTATTAATCATTATCGGCCTTTCTAATTTATCTTTTTGGATCTGAATTTAATTTAGATCGTTAGAGTCGATTGAAAACTTTCAATAATCATCTCAAGCTTAATTTTCGTACTATTTTGGCTTCTTCTAAATGTCTGTTATGTGGTTAAGTAGGTAAACTTATATTATTGCTTAATGGAGAGAGTATGTAGAAAATGATCTTTGAAGAAAGGTTACAGGTACTTTTCTAGAAAAATATATTTAGCAGATTATGGTGCAGTCTGCTCGTTAATCTTTGATGTCTGATTCAGATACGTCTTCGGCCTTGCCTAGTTTAATCGCATTTTGAAGAACGGATTTATTTAAGAATATGGTTTCATTGGTGGTGATGTTTCGTGTTTCCCATCTTTCATTTTGATCAGAAACAATCTCAATTGTCATGCCGGTAATTATAAATTTTTTACCGATCATTTTATCCACAGTTGAACCTTTTGCGTTGTTTTATAAAGCAGTTTGTCCGTAAATGCACGCTAATGAACGCAAAGTTTTAGGTTTATGCGCCTACGGCGCGTTACACCTTAATATCATTTGATTTTATTTGCGTTTTTTCGCGTTCATTAGCGGACAAAAATGCTGTTAGCTTTTAGTCGATGTCACGAAGTAGCTGGTTAAGGCCGGTTTTGCTCAACGTTTTAGCATCAACCTGTTTAACAATTACTGCACAGTACAGGCTGTAAGTGCCATCTTTAGATGGCAGGTTACCCGATACAACAACTGAACCCTTAGGGATTCGACCATAAGTTACTTCACCCGTCATACGGTTAAATATTTTTGTGCTTTGGCCAATGTATACGCCCATTGAAATAACTGAACCTTCTTCTACAATAACACCCTCAACAACTTCTGAACGTGCACCAATAAAGCAGTTATCTTCGATGATGGTAGGAGTTGCCTGTAATGGCTCTAAAACGCCACCGATACCAACGCCACCTGACAGGTGAACATTTTTACCAATTTGTGCGCATGAGCCAACCGTAGCCCATGTATCAACCATTGTGCCACTGTCAACATAAGCACCGATGTTTACATATGAAGGCATTAATACTACGTTAGGTGCAATGTATGAACCTTTACGTGCAGTTGCTGGTGGTACAACGCGTACGCCAGATTCACGAAAATCTTTAGTGTTGTAATCTGCAAATTTAGATTCAACTTTATCGTAGTAGTTGGTGAAGCCACCTTTAATAAATTCGTTATCGTTAATGCGGAAAGAAAGTAATACGGCTTTCTTTAACCATTCATTAACAACCCAGTCACCGCTAGCTTTATCAGCTACACGTGCGGCGCCTGAATCAAGCATATTGATGCACTCTTCTACAGCTTCACGTACGTGTGTTTCAACATTACGTGGTGTAATGTCTGCGCGGCGCTCGAAGGCTTCTTCAATGATATTTTGTAAATCGCTCATACTGGTCTCCAGTTGATATTTAGCGTGTTTCTAAAAAATGTTTAATACGATGTGCAGCTTCAGTGGTTTCTTCAAGGGTTGCCACTAGAGCCATACGAATATGGTTTTCTCCCGGGTTTATACCATCAGCCTTGCGTGATAAGTATTGCCCGGGAAGTACGGTTATATTTTTTTCTGCAAATAATTGTTGTGCAAAGTCAGTGTCTGCAATAGGTGTTTGTGGCCACAGGTAAAATCCAGCATCCGGTAGTTTAACTTTCATATGTGGAGAGAGTATTTCAAGCACAGTGTTAAATTTTTTCCGGTAAATCTCTCTGCTTTCAATTACATGTTGTTCATCATCCCATGCGCTAATGCTTGCGTATTGGTGATGGCCTGACATAGCGCAACCATGATAGGTTCGATACTTTAAAAAAGCCTGCATTATATCGGCATCACCAGCAACAAAACCAGATCTTAAACCGGGTAAGTTAGAGCGTTTTGATAAGCTATGAAAAACCACGCAACGTTTGTAATCGGTGTTGCCCATTTCAGCCGCTGCTTCTAATAAGCCGCAGGGGGCATTGTTATCATCAAAATAAATTTCTGAGTAACATTCATCAGAGGCGATAATAAAGTCAAACTCTTCTGCTTTATTAATTAACCACTGCATTTGTTGTTTTGAAATAACCGCGCCCGTTGGGTTGCCCGGTGTGCAGATATAAATAAGCTGGCAACGTTGCCATGTTGCATCATCTATAGCTTCAAAATCAGGAAGGTAATTTGTATCTGCTGTGGTGTTATAAAAGTAGGGCTCAGCTCCGGCTAGAATGGCTGCGCCTTCATAAATTTGATAGAACGGATTTGGCATGCAAACCAGGGCATTATCTTCACGCTTTACTACAGCCTGTGCAAAAGCAAATAAAGCTTCACGAGTTCCATTTACCGGTAATATGTTTTTTTCAATATCCAGGCTATTAGTCGGTAACTTGAAACGACGACATAACCAGTTTGAGATTGATTGGCGTAATTCGGGTATGCCTTTGGTTAACGGATAGTTCGCTATTTTACTTAATGAGTTAACCAGTTCTTCTAACACAAATGCTGGTGGTTCATGTTTAGGTTCACCAATCGATAAGGCGATATGCTCCAACTCACTATTGGGTACTATACCTGCTTTGAGTTTGGCCAATTTTTCAAAAGGATAGGGATGTAGTCGATTGAGATCTGGGTTCATGTAAAATACAGTGAAGTTATAAGTCGCTAAAGGCGGCATATTATACGCATTTTTGTACAAAATTGGGGGCAAAGTGACGCTTTTATCTATTCATCATGTAAGTATGGTTGTGGCCGATACCGCCCTGGCTGTTTCTTTTTATACAGAGGTGCTGGGGCTCTCAGTGTGTCAGGGGCGCCCTGATCTGGGGTTTGCCGGCGCCTGGCTGGCTATTGGCGAACAGCAAATACATTTACTTGAGGTTGAAAACCCTGATCCGGTTATTAATCGGCCTGAGCACGGGGGGCGAGACAGGCATTTGGCAATGACGGTGACTAACCTGGCTGAAATTGAACAAAAGTTAAAAGACAAAGGTATTTTCTATACCCTAAGTCGCTCAGGTCGAGCCGCGCTTTTTTGCCGCGACCCAGATGGGAATGGAATAGAGCTAATAGAAACAAAGGCTTAGAGTTTATATAATGACTAAGGTGTTTTGGGAAAATATAGAACTCGCTCAAATGACAGATCAGCAATGGGAATCACTATGCGATAGTTGTGGCCGTTGTTGTTTGTTAAAACTAGAAGATGAAGATACCTCTGAGTTGTATTTTACTAATGTCAGCTGTCATTTATTAAATATTGAGCAGTGTCGATGTAAAGACTACCAAAATCGTAAATTTCTGGTACCCGAGTGCCTGAATATTCGCAAAATGGACCTGTCAGAATATCAATGGTTACCCGAGACCTGTGCATATCGTTTGTTATCTGAGGGGAAGCCCCTGCCGTTTTGGCATCCATTAATTTCAAACAATGAGACCAGTGTCCAAACTGCAGGTATTAAGGTAAGTTTTTTTGCCGTATCAGAAGAGCATATTCACCCAGATGAGTTGCAGGATCATATAATTAAATTGTCATGATCTAAAGTGTAAGATTAATTCTGAAGCACCTTTTAGGGGCTATCATTAGCAATTCAAAGCAAAGTCAGTATAAAAGTTGATCCTATTAAAGAATTAAAGCTTATTTTTCTATAACATCTTGATATTAAATAAAATTGTTGTATCTTGAGTGGCTCAAGAATAGGAAATTTAATGATCAAAAATACACCACCCAACACCATCTATCTAAAAGACTATAAACAGCCTCAGTACTGGATTGATTCGGTTACTTTGAATTTTGAATTGGGTGAAGATGAAACGCGCGTAGTTTCAGAAATGGAGGTGCGTCGAAATACCGATGTAGACGGTCCGCATATACTGGAACTTGATGGAGAAAGTCTTGTTCTTGGCACGGTGATGATAAACCAGAAAGCCCTGGGTGATGGTGAGTTCAGTGTTAATAATGAAGGTCTATGGATTCCTGGTGTACCAGAGAATTTTACCCTGCAAATTGAAACCTTTATCAAGCCGCAACTAAATACTTCACTTGAAGGCCTTTATAAGTCATCGGGTAATTTCTGCAGTCAGTGTGAAGCTCAGGGGTTTCGAAAAATAACCTATTACCTTGATCGGCCAGATGTGATGGCAAAATTCACCACAACAATAGTTGCTGATAAGGCTAAGTACCCTGTTTTACTTTCTAATGGTAACCCGATAGATACGGCTGAGCTGGCAGGCGGTAAGCACAGTGTCACCTGGGAAGATCCGTTTAAAAAACCCTGTTATTTGTTTGCACTTGTTGCCGGTGATCTAGAGTGTATAGAAGACACCTTTGTTACTATGAACAAGCGTGTAATCGATTGCCGTATTTACGTTGAAGCTCACAATGTTGATAAATGTGATCACGCTATGCAATCACTCAAGAAATCTATGTTGTGGGATGAGCATACTTTTGGCCGTGAATATGACTTAGATATTTACATGATTGTCGCTGTTGATGATTTCAATATGGGAGCAATGGAAAACAAAGGTTTAAATGTATTTAATTCAAAATATGTTTTGGCACGGCCAGATACTGCAACAGATACAGATTTTATAAATATTGAAGCAGTGATAGGGCATGAGTATTTTCATAACTGGAGTGGTAACCGGGTAACCTGTCGTGACTGGTTTCAGCTTACTTTAAAAGAAGGTTTAACTGTTTTTCGTGATCAGCAATTCACAGCTGATATGAATTCAGCCTCCGTGAAACGTATTGATGATGTAAATGTTTTACGTACCAGACAGTTTGCGGAAGACGCGGGTCCAATGTCGCATCCAATTCAGCCAGCCTCATATGTGGAAATTAATAACTTTTACACCGTTACGATATATAACAAAGGTGCTGAAGTTATCCGTATGATACATACATTGCTGGGTAAGGAAAACTTTCGTAAAGGTATGGATTGTTATTTTGAACGTCACGATGGTGAGGCAGCAACTACCGAAGACTTTTTAAAAGCTATGGAAGATAGTAGTAACGTAGATCTTAAACAATTTCGCCGGTGGTATGACCAGGCGGGAACACCACAGCTAGATATTCAATCTGATTATAATGCAGATGAAAAATCTTTAAGCTTATCGGTTAAGCAATCTTCAAAATTAAAAAACAATAAACCCTTTCATATTCCATTGGGCTTAAGTTTAATTTCCCCGGATGGTAGTGAAGTAAAATCTTCTGCTCAAATAGTGAATATAACAGAAGCAAAACAGCTTATTAAGTTTGAAGATGTTGAAGAAAATACTGCTGTCTCAGTATTACGTAATTATTCAGCGCCTGTTAAATTAAATTACCCGTTAAATAATCAACAACTGGCATTTCTGGTTGCTAATGATAGTGATGAATTTAATCGCTGGAATTGTGCGCAGCAGCTTGGTTTAAATATTATATTGGCCCTTGTTGAAGACTATCAGCAGGAAAAAACATTAAGTTTAGATGCTTTTTTTGTTAGTACATTTAAGCAGGTGCTAGCAGATACTTCAATTGATAAGGCGGTAGCAGCACGAATTTTAAGTTTGCCCAGTGAAGATTATATGGGGCAAAACATGCCGGTGGTTGATGTTAATGCAATTCACCATGTAAGAGAATTTTGTAAGCAAATGCTAGCTTTTGAATTAATGGATGAATTCGTCTCCGCATATAAAACCTGCCAGGATGAGGAATATTTGTTAACACCCGAAGCTATGGGGCAGCGTAGTTTAAAAAACACCTGTTTAGCTTATATGATGTGTAGCCAAACTGAAACGGCCAGAAAAATTGCAATAGAAATGGCACAGACTCAATATGAAAAAGCCAATAATATGACCGATCAAATATCGGCATTACGTTGTCTTGTTCATTACACAAAAGATGAGGGAAGTCAGGCGCTAAATTCTTTTTATGAGCAATGGAGTGAAGATGCACTGGTTATAGATAAATGGTTTATTGTGCAGGCAACATCAACAGGTTTTAATGCTTTCCAAAGAGTGCAGGCCTTATTGGAACACGATGCTTTTGATTTTAGTGTGCCCAATCGTGTACGTTCTTTGGTTGGGGCTTTTTCCCAGTCAAATGCGATTGAGTTTCATCATTTATCAGGACAGGGGTATCAATTTCTGGCTGATGTAGTGATTAAACTAAATGCTACAAATCCACAAATTGCGGCTCGATTGCTGTTACCATTAATACAATGGAAAAATTATAATGCTAGTCGTCAACTAATGATGAAATCACAGTTACAAAGAATATCAGAAACACCAAATCTGGCGAAAGATGTGTTTGAAATAACAGAGAAAGGTTTAGCTGGTTAAATTTAACGCACATAGTTAAAGGTTATTAAGCGTCATAATGTTTCGTGTATAAAGTATATCTTGATTATATTTTATGAAATAGTGTTGAAAATGTTTTGCTATAAAATATTTAAGTTAGATCGTTAACCAAGATAATTTAATTATGTGCTATGCTTTGTATTGCTTAAAGAAGCATAGCGTTATTTAATGTCATTTTTGTACCACTCATATAATAATAATAAATATAAATTATGAAAGATTCCCGTGAAGTATCCAGTGTTGAATTAAGTGATACTGAGTTAAGTGAAGATACAAAAAGTGTTACCCCTCCAGTTGTACTGGTGGCTGACGATGATCCATCTATACGATTAGTGCTCAAGCATACGATGGAGCAATGTGGTTATCATGTTATTGAGGCCGCTAATGGCCATGAAGCTGTTCAAACTACACTTAGACAAATCCCCGACTTAATATTGATGGATGCAGTTATGCCGAAAATGGATGGTTTTCGTGCAACTGAGGAAATTAGAAAAAATATTGAATGTGAAGAAACACCGATTCTTATGGCGACGTCACTGGATGATGATCAGTCGATTTCTCGAGCATTTGAGGTTGGGGCAAGTGACTATATCACCAAGCCATTTAACTGGTCAGTTTTACGGCATCGAACTGCGCGTATGCTGTACGCGGTTAATGCAGAACGTAAAATACGTCACCTTGCTTATCATGATGCGCTAACAGGTTTACCAAACCGTGTGTTATTCATAGATCGTATAGATCAGGCTATTTCGAGGGCTAATCGGAATAGCGGCCGCTTTGCATTGCTCTTTATCGATATTGATCATTTTAAGGTCATCAATGATTCCATGGGGCATGAAGCTGGTGATCAAATGTTAAATATTGTATCGCGGCGATTAAAGGCTCTTTTACGAAATACAGATACGGTTGCCCGGTTTGGTGGTGATGAATTTACAGTTATTGTTGAAGCTTTAAATGAAGCAGAGTCAGGTGAATCGGTAGCAAAGAACATACTGGCTTCATTAGATGTGCCAATTGAGATTAATGATAAACAAGTTCACATAGGTGGAAGTATAGGTATTTCCCTGTACCCACAGGATGGTGAAAATTTTGGTACATTGTTAAAAAATGCAGATATAGCAATGTATAGAGCAAAAGAGCTGGGCAGAAAAACATTCCAGTTTTATGCTCATGAAATGAGTTTAAAGGCCATGCATCGCCTTGAGTTAGAAAGCGAAATTCGTAAGGCATTAAAAAACGAAGAGTTTATCGTTTATTACCAGCCAAAAGTAAATTTGAAATCGGGTAAATGCGAGGGTATGGAAGCACTGGTGCGTTGGCAGCATCCAAAAAAAGGATTAGTTTCACCACTGGATTTTATTCCGCTCGCAGAAGAGACGGGCCTGATTATTCAATTAGATCACTGGGTAGTTCGTACTGCATGTCATCAATTTAAAAAATGGGAAAGGCAAGGTTATTCAGTTAATAATTTATCTGTCAATATATCGGCCAGACATTTTAAAGATGGTGGACTGATAGCGTATTGTAAACAAATATTAGAAGATACACAGGTGTCAGTTAATCACATCGAAATAGAATTAACTGAAAGCGCATTAGTTGATAATCATGATAACGCAAAAAAAATGCTAAATGAAATACATCAAATGGGAATCAGAATTGCATTAGATGATTTTGGTACCGGTTATGCATCTATGTCCTATCTGAAAGAATTTCCGTTTGACACGGTTAAGCTTGATCGATCATTTGTGCAAGGCGTCACAAATGATATTGAAAGCTCAGCTATTGTAAAAGCTATGATTCAATTGGCTGAAGCACTTAAACTGGATGTGGTTGCAGAAGGTATAGAAACCGAGAAGCAGCGGGAGTTTCTAGGTGAGCAAGGCTGCATTTATGGCCAAGGTTATCATTGGTCTAAGCCTATTAGTGCAGAGGACTTTGAAGAAAAATATTTTAGTTAAAAAGTTATTGTGTGTGTAATTAATGTGTATTTATTTAAGTTTTTTTTGTTTTTGCATGACTTCATAAATCATAACAATAACGATACTGATAACTGAAATTAAAATAATTGAAAATATAACTACGTATTTTTTGTCAAGAGGTTTGGTGTTTTCCTTTTTTTCTTTTTTGACATTAGCTCTGATGTTGATTTTTTTTACAGCTGTGTCAGATGGTGGTGACTCTACGCTGGATTTTTTAAGTGTTTCAGATTCAATTTTTTTTGTTAAGCTATCATATATAGACATGTCCATATTGCTTTGTTTTAATTCTATTTGCATCTTTTTGTATGCTTCTAAGGCATCTTCTTTACGACCGGCTTTTTCTAGTTGATCAATATTACTCCAGTGTAAATACCAGTAGTAGCTGTCATCTTCGCCATTTCCTCCCATAGATAGCTCGTTTTGAGTGGCTTGAATTTTTAAATCTTGTGGTAGCCCATGCTTCATTGTGCTAAAAATTGCAGCACTTAGCTGGTTGTTAGGTATGCTGCTTAGCTCTATGGCTTTCTTATAAGCCATATTTTTACTGTTTATGTGTGTCGTAGCCAATAGTGAGTCTTCAATATCTGTGTAGTATGAGGCAATGTTTTTGTGTAAAAGGCCTTTGATAAACCAGTAGACTGCTTTGTTTGAATGTTCACGGGCAATAGATTCAAGTTGTTCATTGAGCTCGAATAATTCAGTTTTTTGCTGTTCGAGTGGAAGCGCAATATCTTCACTGTAATAGCTGGCTATACGATCAGATGTAACTTCATTAATTAGCGGACTTATCTGAAATTGATCAATAAAGCGAGTATTTGCTGAGCACGTAGAAGTTGAGAACAGCATTAAATACAAGAGTGGAGTGAGCCAAAAAAATAATTTAGTATTTAACATTTGCATGTAAGTGGTCTGCTTTATCAAATGCATCGGGGATACCATTTTTGGGTTCGATATCCTGCTTGAATTCTCTAGTTGTCATAGGTCGGCCATTACTTTCAAGTTGCCAGAAAGCATTTATTTCTGATTTTTTTTCTTCCAGTGCTTTCCATAAAACCCAGTAGCCTATAGATGATTGTAATGAGTTGGAGGGGGCCATAATGATTAGGTCTATTGCACCACCACGCTGGTGTACGCCGTTCACCGCGTTACTGTACCACTCGTTTCTCTCCGGGTTACGCCAGCCACTTGTTATCCAGAGTTTATTGTTCGGAACTTCGAGTTTATTCATATGTAAATCATGAAATGAGTTTGTTCTGGAAAAATTCTCAAGGCTAGCTGAATAGGTGTTATTGATTTTTTTAGCTAAATCCAGCATGCCGTCGTTTATAATTAACTTGTATTGGCTTTCTGTTAATGGGTTGCCAGCTAATTTTTCTGGTTTTCTCGGAATGATGCTTATTTCATCTCGCCTGGGTATAGGTATTAGTCCGTTTTTTCCGCGTCCGTAGCGTTTTATGTTGTAGTGATTTATGTATTCCTGACGGATCATGTCAATTCGATCCATACTGAGATTGGCTTTATGTGTAGTAATTATTTTTTTGTTTTCAATCACCGATAATGTCACATCGTATGAAAATTTTGGGTTGTATTTTTTTTCATCAATATTTCGGGTGCCTCCGCCATATTTTCTTCTGTTTCCCTGTGGGCCTTTACCTTTTTTATATACTTCAGGTTGGTGGGCGAAGGGGGCAGGCCTAAAAACGAGTTGTTGTCTGTTTTTTATATTGTTACTCAGGGAGTCTGATTTCCATAGATAACCTGAATTTAGCATCTTACCTTTGCCACTGAATGTAGATAACAATTTCAGGGTTCCGTGCTGTTTGTCGAGAACTTTAATGTTCCATTGAAGCGATTGTGAGTCTTTTACATTTTGTGTGAAATTGATAACAAAAGGAGTTTGTTGGCTGATGATGTTTTGTTTGCTTGAGTGCTTGATGCCCTGTGTAATGAAAACTCCCTCGTTAATAATAATGAATGATTGAATGGCATTGCTTTCAGGGTTGGCTGAGCTAATAACAGACAAGTGCTCAGAAAACACTTCGGCATGAATCAGTGGGCTAGAAAATAGCGTTATAAATGGGGTAAAAAACGGGAGTATTCGCTTGAAATTAGAGCCCAGCATTTTCCTTCTCAGTTATCAGTGAAATTCAGAAAAATAATGGGCATACGTGCAGGGGGTACTTGCTAATGCGGTTTGTTTATTTTCTGACTATTGCATGAAATATATAGCTCACCCGAGGATGTTTATCAAGGATTTCGCAGAACAAATGTATGTTTTTCCAGTTAATGTGAAATTATGCAGGGTTTGTTAACAGGGCGCAGTGCCAGTTCACACTCCAGATAGATAGAGCCAGTGACATTGCCTGATCCATAGCGGTTATTTGAATATAACGAGTAGGTGTTGCCCTGGTATTCTACACAAATGTTCCATTCATCAAGTGTATAATTTACAAAAGGTGTAAAGCTAGAATCTTCAGTTATAGCTTTTAAGCTGAATTTTCCCTGTGCATCAGTTGTAGTGAATTTCTTAGCTTTCAGGCATTGTATATCATCTGACTCTGTACTTAACATTATTCTGGCATTATTAATTGCGTTGTTACTGAACTTAATGACGCCATCAAAGTGCGGGCTTTTGCTGCGTTTTTCCTGAGTGAAGCTACACCCTGTTAAGAGTGCTATGCTGATAATTGACAGTATAAAAATATTTTTAATTTGCATGCTTGTTCTCTAAATTTGTGGGTGTTTTAATTGATTTTTAATTTAAGTGTTTTAGCTGGGTCTAATGCTAAAACTCATATATCCCCAAATAAATGCCAGCACTGCAATGATGGCTCCGTATAAATCATAATATCTAAAAGAATACTTTCGAGTTAGTGTAAGCTGCTCTTCTGCTACGCCAAATGCTGGAAGTGTTTTTCTGGGTATCCAGGCACTACTATCTTTACCTAGCTTAACTTCATCCCAGCGTAGTCCGTTTACCTCTTTTGAACCTTGATAAATAAATATTTCACCCTTAGGTAAAATGCTTATGATTTTTGATTTTTTACTGGGTTTTTCATTAAGCTGTGTCTGATTTTTTAAAACTTCAACAAATAAATGGTTCGATTGATACAAAGGTTCATACCAGCGTTTTTTGAAGGGTAAATCAGTGTAATGGTTAAAACTGGCAAATAATAAAAGTGCTAAACCAGATCCGAACAAGCCACTAAGCACTCTAAGTATAGTTCTTGAAATAAAATCAATGCGTAGCATGTAGTAAGCAAAACCCACCAGGGTTAAGGTTTGCAGTATGAGTATTACGGGGTAGTCCGAAGGGATATGCGTGGTTTTTTCAAACCAGCTGAATGATAAGCCAAAATCGGCCAGTACATATCGCAGGTAGTACTGATAAATAAAAAATAAAGCTAATAGACTCATGGAAACATAAGCGAACAGTTCCATTTTCTGGCTTTTGAGTAAAGGCATTATTGAATCGGCTTTTATATTTGAAATCAGGTTTTTATGATTTTCCCAATCGCAGCTATATAAAGAAACACCCTTACGTTTGCCAATAAGGTTTAAAGTATTTGATTCGCTAAGTTTAAATTTATCTGTACTAACACGTGCACTAGTTGAGTGGGTAATGAGTATTTGATTTGCTTCGGCACTGCTTTCAACTTTTGCTGCGACATTAACTACATCACCAAAAATATCGTCATATTCGATAATGCCCTTGCCGGTATGAATACCAATACGGGCGCGCAAGCTAAAGTATTTGTCTCTATTTCTCTCGGCCGCCAGTTGTTGCTGAATGGCAATGCCTGCTTTAAGCGCATTTTCAGGTCTGTTAAATGACGCCATAATTGCATCGCCCAGGGTCTTGATTATTTTGCCTTTGAATTTGCGAATGATAGGAAAGAGCAAGCGGTTGTGCCTGTCGAGTAGCATGCGTGCGTCGATATCACCGCGACGTTCCCAGTGGCGGGTTGAGTGTTCAATGTCTGAAAATAAAATCGTTATTTTCTTTCGAGATTTCTTGATAACTTCAATGGTGCTTTTATCGGTTAACATTGTGTATTTACAGCTCTCAAACCTATGGATATGACAATGTCACGCATACAAAGTCTTTAAATATTAATTTACAGGGCTTAGCGAAGGCGAATTATGGTTATAAAACAGCAACTAATAGCCAATTGCTAACTACCAGTAAAGAGTATAGCCCAAACGGATGACTGGCAAGAGGTGGATATGTATATTCAGGGTTTATCCTACGGAACATCTCTCTCGGGGAAAGAACGCCGCTTTTTGGCGCTCTGTCCCCTTATTGATACCACCGAAAGTTGAGCGGAGTCGATTATCGCACTGCCCATCTGATCGGCATTACCACATGGGACAGGGCGCCAAAAAGCGGCGGACTGTCCCTGATGGAAATGTTCCATAACAGGGCACAGTTATTGAGCAAATGAAACAGAAAAAATCTGCTACAGGGTTAAAAAAGGCCCTTAAGCTTTACCCTGCAATTGCAGCAGAATTTCTTCATTTTCAAGTGTTGAGGTATCTGATGTGATTTCTTCGCCTCGTGCAATATTGCGTAACAAACGTCGCATAATTTTACCTGAACGGGTTTTAGGCAAATTATCAGAGAAACGAATCTGATCCGGTTTAGCGATAGCCCCAATTTGCTCGCCTACCCAGGCACGTAGCTCCTGAGTAAGTTTTTCATCGATACCCCCCTCTGGCCTCTCACCGCGTAGTACCACATAGGCAAATATAGCTTCACCCTTTATGTCGTGGGGGTAGCCAACAACCGCTGCCTCAGCAACGCTTTTATGAGCAACCAATGCAGACTCTACTTCCATAGTGCCCAGACGATGCCCTGATACATTAAGTACGTCATCAATACGCCCCATAATCCAGAAGTAACCATCGGCATCTTTACGAGCCGAATCACCAGCAAGGTAGTATTTACCCCCAAATTTTGGCCAATACGTATCTATATAGCGTTGATCATCACCCCAAACAGTGCGCAACTGTGAAGGAAATGGTTTCTTAATAACCAGAAATCCGCCCTTATTAGCCTGGGTGATGCTGTTGCCCTCTTCATCGACCACATCCGCATCAATACCCGGCAGGGCAAGGGTGCATGAGCCTGGCTTAGCAGCAACTACACCTGGTAGCGGTGCAATCATATTAGCGCCCGTTTCTGTTTGCCACCAGGTATCAACGATAGGGCAACGCTCTTTGCCTATTACTTCGTGATACCAGATCCAGGCCTCTGGGTTAATGGGTTCGCCCACAGTGCCCAGTAATCGAATAGAAGATAAATCATACTGGTTAGGGAACTCATCACCCTGTTTCATCAAGGCACGAATGGCTGTGGGTGCAGTGTAGAAAATACTGACTTTATGGGTTTCTACTATTTTCCAGAAGCGCCCGGCATCTGGCACGGTAGGCGCACCTTCATAAATAACGATAGTGCCACCTGCGGCCAATGGGCCGTAAGCCACATAGGTGTGACCGGTGATCCAGCCAACATCTGCAGTGCACCAGAAAATATCATCATTCTTTAAATCAAATACCCATTTGTTGGTGATTATTGAGCCTAGTAAATACCCCGCACTTGAATGCTGAATACCTTTGGGTTGCCCTGTAGAGCCCGATGTATAAAGTAAAAATAACGGGTGTTCAGAGCCTACCCACTCAGGTTCACAATCTGTGCTCTTACCTTCAACCGCATCGTGCCACCAGATATCACGACCGGATTGCATATTAATGTCATGCCCGGTACGTTGATAAACAATAACCGACTCAATAGTGGGGCAACCGCCATTGAGTGCTTTATCGGTTGCTGATTTTAGCTCAACAATTTTGCCACCTCGGGTGCCACCGTCTGCGGTAATCAGCATTTTAGCGCCGGCATCATTGATACGGTCGCGTAATGACTCGGCAGAAAAGCCACCAAATACCACGGAGTGAATCGCACCAATGCGAGCACAGGCCTGCATGGCAATAACTGCCTGTGGAGTCATTGGCATATAAATAACCACTCGATCACCACATTGTATGTTTTGAGCTTTTAAAGTATTGGCAAACTGGTTAACTTCATCACTTAGTTGTTGATAGGTGATGTGTCGGGTATCGCCCTTCTCACCCTCGAAAATAATAGCGGTTTTATCTGCCTTATCAGCAAGGTGTCGATCTATGCAGTTATAAGTAACATTGAGTTTACCGTCAGCGAACCATTTGAAGTGTGGCGCATTACTGTCATCCAGCGTTTCGGTGAAGGGCGTGTGCCAGTCGAGCATATCTCTGGCCTGTTGTGCCCAAAAACCTTCGTAATCATCTGCAGCTGCTTTATATAAGGCATCAAACTCAACCTGTTTTATCACTGCATTGGCGGCAAACTCGCTAGAAGGCGGAAATTGACGGTCTTCGATTAAAGCGGATTCAATATTATTTTCAGACATGCTCACTCCATATTCTTTTTGTGCTTTTATTACGTAGGGCAAGGATACCTTAGAAATCAAAAAACTGCCGCAATTGAAAGTGAATAAATGCAAAATATAAGGTTTGCATAAACAAAGGTGCAGTAGTGTAGGGCAAGCGAGGTGGGTAAGTTGTTATGGGTTAAGTAAGGTATCTAATGGGCTGTTTATTGAAATACCCGGCTTATTTAAAACATGCGTATAAATTTGAGTAGTGCGTATATCTTTATGTCCGAGTAATTCCTGAACCGTGCGTATGTCATAACCCGCTTCAAGTAAATGTGTGGCAAAAGAATGGCGGAAGGTGTGGCAGCTGGCCTGTTTATGTATTTCTGCACTACGAATTGCGCCTTTAACCGCACGCTGCAATCGTTTTTCATTAACGTGATGTCGTTGCTTAGTGCCAGATCGAGGGTCAATAGAGCATTCTGATGCGGGAAAAACATATTGCCATGCCCATTCAGAAGACGCACCAGGGTATTTTTTAGATAATGCAAAAGGCATATAAACCGTGCCGTGACCACTAGATAAAAATTCATCATGTAATAACTTATTGTTTTCGAGGTGTAGTGATAGCGGGGTAATTAAAAATTCAGGCAACACAGTAATTCTGTCTTTTGCGCCCTTGCCGTTACGTACAATAATTTGTTTATAATTAAAATCTATATCTTTTACTCTTAAACGCACACACTCCATTAAACGCAAACCAGAGCCATAAAGTAATTGCGTCATTAATTGTAACGAGCCATCAAGTCGTTGAATAACCGATAATGCTTCATTACGCGTAAACACTACAGGAACTTTTTCGGGCAACCTGGCGCGCACAACGTCATCTACATTCGGTAGCTTTATTTTAAGTACATCGCGGTATAAAAATAATAAAGCACTCAAAGCCTGGTTTTGAGTTGAAGAGGAAACTTTACGGCTAACCGCAAGATATGAAAGAAAGTTTTCAACTTCTAGAACTCCCATATCTTTAGGGTGTTTGAGGTTATTAAATCGAATGAACTGTTTAACCCAGGAAAGGTATGATTTTTCGGTACGTATGCTGTAATGTTTAACACGAATTCGTGTGCGAACAAGGTCTAATAGCCGTGGCTGATCTTCCATTGTAAAAATCCTTTTAAAACGATGAAATATGGGGTACTTTTACACCTCAATAGCAAATTAATCAATACCTTACAAGCACATTGCGGTTTTATACCCCAATAGTGGGGTGTTATAACACCCCACTATTGGGGTCGAATAAGCGTTAGGTTCATATGGAAGAAAAAACATCTGATTTTGTAATTGCTCAAAGAATGAGAAATGGACTAATTCAATACTTTGAATTAGCTTCAAGCGAACATGAGCTATTAAAATATCAAAGAGATGTACCAATTGCTCAAGTCCTTAACGAACTAGTAAATCAATTTGAAGAATGGTTTCATGTAGAGCATATAAAAGACGGTTGGTATAAAGAACCTACATATACACAAAAAGAAATTGATGCAATACTTAGGTTCCATGAAATATGGGAAATGCTTATTGAATTACCAGAATACGTTGATTCAATAGGTAACTTCCTTTCAACAAATTACTGGCCTCCTTTTCAAAATGAAGCTAAGGCAGCATTAACTGTACTTATGAAACGTGGTTATTTATCAAATGAAACACCAGAACCTAACAAGTAAATTAACGCTGACCATTTTTTCTTACGGCCTAAAAAGCAGGTCGCAAGAAAAAATATCAGGTTATTAAAGCGTTAGGAAAAACATTTAAATTTATATGGATAATAACTTTCTCAGACAACGAAGAAATCTAATGGCTATTTCTATAGGATTGCTATTATTTATTTTTGCCGAAGGCGACATTAAAACGTTGTTTGGAATTAAGCTCGGAAATGAAGATATAGCAATTGGTCTTGCTTGGTTAGCATTCTTTTATGCCACATGGAGATATTACTTATATTTTCCAAAAAACTTAAGCAAGTCATTTGACCTAGATATAGTCAATGCATTAAAAACTGATGCCTCTTATCAAAAAAATGCCCGAAAAGCTCTCAAAAAATACAGAAATATTTCTGACGAAATACTAGATTCAATTAACACCCCTGTTTCTTCTTACTTTATAAAAGAAAATGGTAAATATCATTACCATATTTCTACTCACGAGCAATTTCAAGGCGGAAATATCCCGTGCGAAAACCACCTATTAACAATTAAAATCCTAATACGAAACTGGTTATTGCCTATTTTTAAAGGAAAAGTATTTTCTGATTATTTTATACCAGTCTATATTGCCGAAATCACTTTCTTCGTTGGCCTTAATCAATTGTACAACCTGCTTCAAGTATCTACTTATAGTAGGTTGTTAGAATATTTGTCATTTGCATTATTAATATACCTAATTTTTATCTTGTTTAAAAAAGACTACATAAATGCTTAAACTGAACCCGCATAAAATGCCTAACAATAACATCAACCCGACAAAAAGGACGCACGGCCTAAAAATCAGTCCGAGCACCTTTTTGCCGGTTATGTGGGCGTTAGGCTAAAAAAAAATCAGACAGCCATTATGGAACAGCCACATATTCAATCATTTCTGAATTTTATAGAGGGGTACTCAAGCTTAGGCTCGAAAGAGTCCAGTTTACTTCTAAAGCTATTCAAGCTGAAAAAATACAAAAATAAAGCCCACATTGTCAATCCAACTGAAGAAAATAATAGTGTGTTTTTTATTATCTCCGGGTTAGCTCGATACTATTATTTAACTGATGATGGAAAGGAATGGAACAGAGCCTTTCTTTCAGAGGATATGATGTCCACATCTTTTTCGAAAGATCTCGGATGGATAGAACCTTATGGTATCCAGGCTATAGAAGATACTGTAATTCTATCAGCTAATTTTTCTGATTTTCAATCACTATTTGATGGCAATCCAATGATTGAACGATTACATCGAAGATTAATAGAAAGTATTTTAATAAAAAAAATGAATCGAGAACGGAGTTTTCTACAAAGCAGCGCAAAGATGCGTTATATGGATTTTGCTGAACAATCGCCAAATGTATTTCCGCGTATCACACAATATCATCTAGCCTCTTACCTTGGTATCACTGAAGCATCGTTGTCACGAATTGTAAATGAGATTGGTTAAATAATTTTTACCGTTCTTACCAATTGATAAGGAAACAAGCAACATAAAATCATACGATATTGCTTCAATATTAAAAAGGAGAACATTATGAAAATATTTGAAGCTTTTGATTTGTGTGGTACCAACTTAAAAAACCGCATTGTAATGTCACCTATGACTCGTTCACGAGCTATAGATAATATACCCAATGACTTAATGGTGAAGTATTATTCACAGCGTGCTGGTGCAGGGCTAATCATTACAGAAGCTGTAGCACCTTCTGCTAATGGTTTAGGTTACCCTCGAATTCCAGGTATTTATAATAAAAAACAAATACAAGGCTGGAAAATAATTACTGACGCCGTACACGAAAAAGGCGGAAAAATATTTATTCAGCTCATGCACACTGGTCGTGTGTCTCATTCTGAAAATATGGAGCCAAATACAAAAATATTAGCTCCCTCAGCTATTGCCGCGAAAGGTGAAATGTACACCGATAGTCAAGGCATGAAGGCCCTTCCAATTCCAGAAGAAATGACCTTGAAAGAAATAAAAGAAGCACAGATGGAGTATGTCAAAGCAGCAGAGAACGCGATCTCTGCCGGTTTTGATGGCGTTGAATTACATGCTGCAAATGGCTATCTCATTGATCAATTCATAAACTCAGATTCAAACAGACGAACGGATACATATGGAGGGAATAAAGAAAATCGTTGCAGATTTGCCATAGAGGTAGCTCAACAAGTTGTAAGTGCGATTGGAATGAATAAAACAGGAATTCGCTTATCCCCTTACGGCACATACAACGATATGGCGTTATTTGATGATATGGAAGATACTTTTGAATATTTAGCCAGGGAACTCGCTAAATTAAAATTGAGTTATGTGCATATTGTTGACCATTCATCACAAGGCGCACCCGAGGTGCCCGACACGATAAAACTAAAAATTAAAAAAGCCTTTGGAGGCAACATTATTGCAAGTGGTGGACTAGATAAAGACAAAGCAGAATCTATATTAAGTTCACAAAAGGGTGATTTAGTTGCCTTTGGGCAAGCCTTTTTAGCAAATCCAGATCTGGTAAATAAGCTCAAAAACGACTTGCCATTAAACCAGCCAGATTATGAATCTTTTTTTACATCTGGAGATAAAGGTTATACCGATTACCCAATGGCATTAGAAAAATGAAAGTTTCGTGTGTCTTAGCAATATTAATATAAAAAATTATTTAAGAGAGAATATTATGAAAGAGATTACAGGAATTAATCACATTGGAATTCGAGTTACCAACCTTGAACAATCAAGAATATTTTATGAACAACTTGGTTTTATTTTTATAATAGGTCCAGTTGGACCAGAACCAGTATCAATAATGGAACATCCTTCAGGCGTTAATATTAATTTTATTTTAAATGCAGATTCAGGAATAAAAAATAACATTCTTATGGATGTAACAGAGAGGCACCCAGGATATACCCACATGGCGCTGGATGTAACTGATATTCATGCAGTCGAAGTTATGCTAAATAAATTAGGTATTGATATCAC
>Ga0209345_10001977_pt1 | contig 23564 bp, 24 predicted proteins | sample Cruoilmetagenom7_FD_187294 | JGI IMG/M metagenome (GOLD analysis project Ga0209345, IMG submission 187294) | Oil polluted marine microbial communities from Coal Oil Point, Santa Barbara, California, USA - Sample 7 (SPAdes) (version 2) | ecosystem: Environmental > Aquatic > Marine > Oil seeps ...
GCATTTGGTATTGAGAGATTATTACTTGCTTTAGAGTCAGTTGAAAAGCCAGAAACAAAACCATTCATTCACTGCTTTATGGTCGCATTAGGTGATGAAGCTCAAGATAAAGCGTTAAAAATAGTAAATGATTTAAGACATGGTGGATTAATTGTTGATTATGATTTCTTTAATAAAAACCTTAAAGGTAAGTTTAAACAAAGTGATAGATTAAATCCATTGTTCAACTTAATCTTAGGAGAAGAAGAGTTAAATAACAACATAATAAACGTTAAAGATACTAGAACTAAAACACAAACTCAAGTACCACTAGATAATCTATACCGTTATCTAGTAAACGCACTAACAAATAACGATGACTGTAGTGGAAATTGCTCTAGTTGTGATGATTGCTAGTTTGCTATAGATTTTTGTTAAGCACTCCATTTATTGTTTTAATTATGTTATAATTAATAATTGAGGTAAAACTATGAGGAAAAAACAGATTTCAGATGAATCACTTAATCGCATAATTAAATATCTAGTTATTACGTTCTTAGTTTTTGGGATTGTTTTAATAGCGATTCAATTCACTGATTTTTGGAATTGGATATTATCCGCTTTTAAAGCAGTGCTAGTTCCAATTCTTTTAGCTTACTTTGCCTCATTGATTGTTTTTCCAATTATTAAGTATTTGGAGAAAAAAGGGGTTGGACCGCGAGGATTTAGTTTAGCTATTGTGTTTATACTCACAGCTGCTTTAATCTTTGCTGGTTTTTATTACATAGGACCTAGAATAATTCAAGAAATCACAGAGTTTTTCAACCGTGATTTCCAAACTATAATAACTTATTTACAAACAGATCTTCGAGATGATTTTATCTTGGGTACTGATATTTATGATCAAGTATTCGCTTATTTAGAGGAAACTGATCTCATTGCAAAAACCCTTGATAGTATGATTCCAAATATAATAAACTTATTATCTAATTCATTGATTCCAATACTTTCAAGTGTATTGTTATTTCCGATTCTTTTGTTATATTACTTGATTGATTACGAAATAATTTCAGAAAGAATTAGAACGGTAATCCCTAGTAAGCATACAAAAGATGCAGCCGAATTAGGCTCAAGATTAAATAGAACTGTTGGCGCTTACCTACGAGGACAATTATTTTTAATGATTGTTTTAGGTACTGTTGCCACTATAGTCTATCGTTTAATTGGATTAGACTATTATATCTTGTTTGGATTCTTAGTTGGAGTTACAAACATTATCCCATATTTTGGTATGATAATAGCTGCTGTACCACCAATTATTTATACATTCATTGCGACAACTGGTCCAGGACCAGTATTAGTTCTTGGTGTAAATATTGTCTTACAGTTCTTTGAAGGAAATATTTTCCAACCACTAATTATTGGACATCATTTATCGATGCATCCAATTGTTATTATCGCATCAATTCTATTCTTTGGTTCTTTATTTGGAGCTGTTGGGGTAATATTTGCTTCACCAATGGCTGCTTCAATAAGAGTTATTTATAACTTCTTTAAGGAAAGAAGAAAAGCTAAAAGCCTAAACGCTAAAGTTGAGGCGAATACATCATGATTAAAAAAAATCGGCCAAGAATATATTCGCAATTTGAAATCGATACAGTTGTTTTCTTTGCGAATATGTTTATGTTTTTACCCCTAATTTTAGTGTTTACTTATTTGTTTGAGTTTGATAGACATATCAATATAAATACTTTTATTTTTTGGGTAGTTATTGTTAATTTGGTTGTACTTGTAATAGGCACAATAGTATTGGCATTAAATAAAGATAAATTAAAAAGGAAAGTAAAAGCAACATATCGCTCAGAGTTTTTCTACTTAATTTTCTTATTTGTTTTTGGCTTGTTAGGCATTATTGTGCTATATGATTATATGGGTGGAAATAGAGCTTATATTGCCAACATTTTAGTAGTTATATTTACTGGATTAACGTTTTTATCTATTTATTTAGGCAAAACAATATTTAAGTTTGATTATATAAACAAAAAATAGTGGCTGCTTAGGCGGCCTATTTTTTAGGAGAAGACTATGCGATATGACCGTTTAGAAAAATTGATATCAAAGGAAAAACTAAATATATTGAAGTCTAAAACAATCGCTGTTTTTGGTTTGGGTGGTGTTGGTAGTTATGCTTTTGAAGCAATTGTTAGAAGTGGTGTTTCCAAAGTTATTATTTGCGATTTTGATATTGTTGACATTACTAATATTAATCGTCAATTAATAGCTTATGAATCAACTCTTGGAAGTCTTAAAACAGATGTTGCTAGCAAAAGGGCTAAAGATATTAATCCGTATGTTGAAATAATAAAATATTCAATTAAAGCTGATAAGGACTCAATTAAGGATATATTGGATTTAAAACCTGATTTTGTAGTTGATGCAATTGATGATGTATTAGCTAAAACCGAGTTAATCACACAAGCAACAAACAAATCTATTAAAATTGTGTCATCAATGGGGTTTGCTAATAAATTTCATCCAGAGATGATTGAAATTGCTAAGTTGTCTAAAACAACTGTTTGCCCATTAGCTAAAACAATGAGAAAACGTTTAAAAGAAGCAGGAGTTACTCTAGATTTCCCCGTTGTTTATTCAACTGAGAAACCAACGAAATCTAAAGACAATATCTTAGGATCAACTGCCTATACTCCAAGTGTAGCTGGATTAATCATAGCTTCTTATGTTATAAATCAAATAGTAGGAGTGTAATTATGAAAAGAATAATCTTAGCTGGAGGCTGCTTTTGGGGGTTAGAAGCATACTTTCAAAGAGTTAAAGGAATAGAAAATACAAAAGTTGGATATATTGATGGATTGTCAGACAACCCAACTTATAATGAGGTTTGTAATGGATCTGGTCATGCAGAAGTTGTTTTACTAGATTTTGATGAATCTGTTGTTAGTTTAGAAATTATACTAAAACATTTCTTTAGAATAATTGATCCAACTCAAATCAATAGACAAGGTAATGATATTGGAATGCAATATCGAAATGCAATTTATTACTATGATGAAGAGGATAAGAAAGTATCTGAATCATTTATTGAATCAGTAAGAAAAAACTATAAGAATCAAATACAAACACAAATATTACTAGCATCAACTTTTTATGATGCAGAAACGTATCATCAAAAATACTTAGATAAAAATCCTTCGGGATACTGTCATATAAACTTAAACCTACTCAAGGAGGAAATAGAATGATTAGAATTAGAGAAGATATCTTAGAAGCAATTAAAAACAACCAACCAGTGGTCGCGTTAGAATCGACTATTATATCTCATGGGATGCCATATCCTGAAAATGTAAAAACTGCAAAACAATGTCAAAATATTATTGAATCTTACGGAGTTAAAGCTGCAACCATAGCCATTATTGATGGCGATATAGTTGTGGGGTTAAATGATGACGAAATTGAATATATTGCAAACGATAAAGTAAAGGTATTGAAAGTAAGTAGAAAAGATATCCCGGTAGCTGTAGCTAAAAAGCAATGTGGAGCTTTAACAGTTTCCGCAACTATGGCTATATGTGAAATGTCTAATATCAAATTCTTCGCAACAGGTGGAATCGGTGGTGTTCACCGTGGAGCTAGCGAAACATTTGATATATCATGTGACTTAGAAGAATTTACAATAAGTAAAGTAGCAGTTTTTTCAGCTGGAGCCAAAGCAATCTTAGATTTAGATAAAACAATGGAATACATGGAAACAAAAGGTATTTTAGTGTTAGGTTATCAAACCAATGAATTACCAGCTTTTTACTCAAGAGAATCAGGAATAGCATTAGAATACAGATGTGATACTCCAAAGGAAATAGCTGATATCGTTAAAACTAAGTGGGACTTAGGTCTAGATGGTGGAGTATTCATAGCTAATCCTATACCAGAAGAATTCTCATACCCAAGCGAGGAAATGAATGAAGCTATTGATAAAGCAATAGCGGAAATGAATAGATTAGGTATCAAAGGTAAGAAAACAACTCCTTATCTCTTATCAAAAATTACTGAATTAACGAATAATAAATCACTAGAAGTAAATATGAAATTAGTATTTAATAACTGCGATTTAGCAGCTAGAACAGCTAAAAGCTATTACGAAGGAGAGTAAGATGAAAAGAGAAAACTATATTTCCTGGGATGAATATTTTATGGGTGTAGCTAATCTTTCTGCCTTGCGCTCTAAAGATGAAATAACACAAGTTGGTGCTTGCATAGTAAATGATAGAAAACATATTGTAGGCATCGGTTACAATGGGTTTCCAGTCGGATGTAATGACGACACATTTCCATGGGAAAAAGACGGTAAATGGTTAGAAACAAAATATCCATATGTAGTCCACGCTGAAGCAAATGCTATTTTAAATGCAAGTGTTGACTTAAAGGGTTCAACTCTCTACGTTACTTTATTTCCTTGTAATGAGTGTGCTAAACTAATTATTCAGTCAGGTATTAAAGAAGTAGTATACTTAAGAGATAAATATAATGGTCAAGAAATATTCATTGCTTCAAGAAAAATGTTTAAAGCCGCAGGCATTAAACTTAGACAGTTAGAAAAATACAGTTTAAGGATAGATCAAGAATGAAAGAACTCTTTACAAAATATAAAGGATATATCATAGTACTCTTATTACCATATATTTTGGTAATGTTTATCCTAGTATATCCAGTTAACTATACTCAGCAGACACCAGGTGGGTTGTCTGAAGTAGAAGATTTAATTGAAATTGATTATGAGACAGCGGAAGAAATTGAGGGTTCAATTTCTACAACTTTTATTATGTCGATTAAAAGACCGACATTTTTTCAATTTATGTTAGGTACATTTACTGATTATTCAACTACTTATGTCTTATCTGAAACACAATCTAATTACACTAATGAAGAAATAGCTCAAATTAGCTATTTAGATAAAGAAGTTAGTGTTGACTCAGCAATTATTGTTGCTTATCTAAAAGCGGCTGAAACTAATGATGAAATAAATATTGAGTATGAACTAAAAGTTATGGTTTATGGTAAAGCTGAATACTTGGATTATTATGATGACATCGATTTTGGTGATGAATTCATTTCCATGATGGGTGATGATGATTATCTAGTTACTGATTATAGTGAAATCGGGACTTATACTCAAGATTCAGATAGTTATCAGTTTACCTTTAAAAACGAAGATGGAGAATACACACTCACACTAACAAAAGACGAAGAGTATGGATTATTTGGTTTCACCCTAAAAACATACTATATAGTCAATGAAGAAACAGTATATCCATACTACACAGAAAACGAGTCAAGTATCGGTGGACCATCAGGTGGATTACTTCAAACTTTATCTATTTATAATATGTTAGTAGATGAAGATCTAACAAACGGATTAAAAATCGCTGGAACAGGAACTATTAGTTACGATGGTTCAGCTGGTTACATTGGTGGAGTAGAACAAAAAATCATAACCGCATACTTAAATAATGTTGATGTATTCTTTATGCCTCTATTGGATGAAGATTACTATTATGACAATTACATCCAAGCATTGAGAGTCTGTGAAGAATATGGATTAGACCCTGAAGGCTGGTTGGTTCCAGTATCAAGTTTTGACGATGTACTAGAATATTTGGAAGGACTTGAATAATATGAATAAAAAACTAACAGAAGTCTTTTCAATGGACGATATACTAGATGCATTCTTTGGAGCGTTACTATTTACGTTTGTATTATTTGTACCAGTTTTTATAATACTTGGTGAAATGATTGTTGTCTATATGTATAGGTTGACATTTTTAATCATTTTGATTATAATTGCATTGTTTTGTTTTGTTTTTGTACTTCATCTCTTTTGGAAGAAAAGCTTAACATTAAAGAATCCGGAACATAAGTTAAATCTTAAAAAGAAATTCTTAAAATCATCATTAATAGTTAACTCTGTAATTTTGGTGTTAGGATTACTGTTTATCTTGTTTATCGTTCCGATATTATGGGTATAGGTGAATAAATGAAGAAGTGGCTAATAATAATATTTGGTTTAGTAGGACTAGACCAATTAACTAAATATTTAGTAATGCAAAACTTTACAGTTGAGGGAGATACATTTCCTGTTATCGATGGTTTTTTCCATTTTACCTATATTAGGAATTCAGGAGCTGTCTTTGGTTTATTTCAAGGATTAGCAGAAACATATGTTATCTTTTTAATTATAATTAGTATAGCTCTAGCTATATTTGGTTATTTATTTTTTAAAACAGATCTCTCTGATAAAAAACTATTCTGGTATAACTTAGCGCTAGCATTATTAATAGCAGGTGCTTTTGGGAATGCCTTTGATAGAATTTTTCAGTTTGATCACAATGTAGTTGACTTTATTGATTTTAGAGGTATTTGGAGTTACGTATTTAATATCGCAGATATTTGCTTAAATGTAGGTATTGCTTTATTTATATTTGATCAATTTATTCTAGAACCAAAAAGAACAAGAGTGGCTAAAGAGCAAAAAGCTCTTAAGGAAGAAGTAATTAATGAGTAATTATTTAGAATATGTAGTAAAAGCAACAGACAATGTAAATAGACTTGATAAGTTTATGGATGAATTAGACAAGGAATTAAGTCGTTCAACTATCAAAAAACTTATCATTGAAGGGAAACTTTTAGTGAATGACCAATCACCTAAACCTAGTTATAAGGTTAAAGTTGGTGATTTATTAGTTATCACTGAATTAGAGTTTTTAGATACGGAAATAATTCCTACTAAAATGGATATAGACATCGTTTTTGAAGATGATCAAGTTTTGGTTATAAATAAGGCATCAGGTATAGTAGTACATCCAGCACCTGGACATTATCAAGATACTTTAGTCAACGGATTGATGTATTATATGAATACACTATCTGATGTTAACGGAGAAATGCGTCCTGGTATAATTCATAGGATTGATAAAGATACTAGCGGTTTATTAATGGTTGCGAAAACTAATAAAGCTCATGTGATTTTAGCTGAAGAGTTGAAAAACAAAAAGACTAAAAGAGAATATATTGCGCTTGTAGACGGAGTTATCAAAAACAAACGCGGTAAGATTAACGCCCCTATTGGAAGATCAAAACATAACCGTCTAAAGATGGATGTAACAAGTGGTGGTAAAGATGCAATTACGCATTTTGAGGTTTTAGAAACATTTGAGGATAAGACTTTGATCAAGTGTGTCTTAGAAACAGGTAGAACTCATCAGATTAGAGTTCATCTAGCATACATTAAACATCCGGTTGTTGGAGACTTTATCTATGGTAAAGCAAAACTTAATGATTTTGGTCAGTATTTACACGCTAAAACACTAGGTTTTACTCACCCAATAACTAAAGAAAAGGTAGTCTTTGATTCTGACTTACCTAAAGAATTTAATGACTTATTACAAGAACTAAGAAATTAACCTTTATGTGGTTGATTTTTTTTTATAAATATAAATATGACAATATTGTCACACGGTATTGACAAACAATATAACTAGTTGTATAATCACATTATGACAAGGTTGTCATATGGAGGTGATAATTATTCCTACACAAACATTCTTTAATTTAGATCAAGACAAGCAACAAAGAATTGTTAGTTGTGCAATTGATGAATTCTCAAAAAGAGATTTTGAAACAGCTAAGCTGTCAAACATCATCAAAGATGCAAAAATCCCAAGAGGAAGTTTATATCAGTATTTCAAAAACAAGAAGGACCTTTATCTTTATTTAATGGACATTACTGCGAAGGAAAAAATGAGCTATATGGGCAATCTTCTTTCAAATCCTATGGATTTACCCTTTTTTGAGTTATTTCACAAATTATATTTAGCAGGAATAGAATTTGCTAGTGGTAATCCTAAAATGGTAAAAATGACTTCGTTACTTTTACAAAATAAAGGAGAAATCTATGATGCAGTTTTTAGTAATAATCTGCATCTAGCTAGAGACCTCTACGAATCTATGATCAAAAGAGATCAAGAATTAGGTAGAATACGGAATGATATAGATTCTTGTATACTAGCTGATTTAATTATTGATATGACGGTCAATATCTCAGTAAATCAAATTGATAAATATAATGAGTTTAAATATGACAAAATGTTAGAAAGGGTTACACAAGTTATGAAGATATTCGAACATGGTGTAATGAAAGGAAAATAATATGTTTAAAGTTGAAGACTTACGTTTTAAATACCACAACAACAAAGAAGATGTTATTAGAGGTATTAATTTTGAAATCAAAGAAGGTGAAATTTTTGGATTTTTAGGACCAAGTGGTGCTGGAAAGAGTACAACCCAAAAAATTCTAATTAAAATTCTTGAAGACTTCCGTGGAAGGATTACCTATAACGGTAAAGATATCACCGAATTCGGTAATGATTTCTATGAAGAAATCGGAGTTTCATTTGAAATGCCAATTCATTTCTCAAAAATGACTTGTATGGAGAATGTAGATTTCTTCTTAAAATTATATAAAAAGAACGCAGATGTTGAGGCGTTGTTAAAAAGAGTAGGATTATGGGAAGACAAAGATAAAATGGTTAGTGAATTTTCTAAAGGTATGAAAATTCGTTTAAACATTGTTAGAGCACTTCTAAATGAACCGAAAATGCTTTTCTTAGATGAACCTACAAATGGTTTAGATCCAGCTAACGCAATGATCTTAAAGGATATGATTAGAGAATTTAAAGAAGATGGAGGAACTGTCTTCATCACAAGTCATATTATGGCTGATATTGACCAATTATGTGATCGTGTAGCCTTTATTGTTAATGGTGAGATAAAAGAAGAAGACACACCAAGAAACCTTAAAATCAGATATGGAAAAAGAGCTCTAAAACTTGAATATAAAGAAAATGATAAAACAGTAATGAAAGAATTCCCTATGGATGACATTGGTAAAAACAAAGAATTCCTAAATCTTTTACAAACCAAGGAAGTAGAAACAGTACACAGTGGTGAAACAACTCTAGAAGATATTTTCATCAAAGTAACAGGAGTTAGTTTAAAAGATGAATCTGAATAGATTATGGGTTTTAGTAAAAGGGGAATTATCTAGACTTAACAAATACAATGTAACATCTATTAGTATTTTAGTAGCGATTTTATGGGGTGTTGTTTTATATTTCGTTGAAGGTGACATTTTTAACTCATTACTTCCATTTATACTAATGGTTGATGCTACAATGATGAGTGTTATGTATATTGGTTCGGTTATGTTTTTTGAAAAAACAGAATCAACAATATCAACAATGTTAGTTACACCTTCAACTAATTCAGAATTAGTATTATCGAAAGTAATTGCGAATACGATTCACAATATGCTTTCATCAGCTTTAATTATTATTGTTTTTTATTTCTTAAAAGAAGTAGAACTTAATTGGTTCTTAATCTTCTTAGGAATCTTCAGTGCTACAGCCTTCTTTACAATTGCTGGATTATTCTTAGCTTACTACCAAAAGAACTTTACTGGTATGTTAGTTAACATTATGGTTCTATCATTTGGCTTAATGGTCCCGACTGCTCTATATGAGTTTGGAATCTTAAGCGGGAACGCTTGGCAATATATTCTTTTAATTAGTCCAGTACAAGCAGGATCTGAAGTTATCGGTGGAGGATTCCAAGTTTATCAATTTGAGTATAATTACTATTTTAGTTTAGCTTATATGTTAGTCGGAGCTATACTATTTTATAGACAGCTTGTATTGCCGAAGTTTAAAGACTATGCAGTTAAACAAAGTGGGGTGTAAAACTTATGTTAAAAATAGTATTACAATCAGAGTTGCGTAATATTAGACGCGACAAAATGTATATTTTCTTTGGCTTATTTCCATTCATTATGGGAATGATAGGATACTTTTTAGTACCTTATATCGAAGAGAGTGTAGCACCAGGAAATCCTGCACCACAAATCGTGGCTATGTTCTTGATTTTAATTACTGGATATATCTTTGGTGCAGTAACAGGTTTCACTTTACTAGATGATAAAGATGATAATGTTTTAATGAGCTTGAAAATTACACCTATCTCAGTTAAAGCATATGTTATCTTAAAACTTATTGTTAGTTATGTACTTGGATTGATTGCAATGTTAATCCTAGTATTAGTTACTGATTTCTTACCAGGAGCGAGTTTTGGGGCATTATTACTAATATCTCTTATTGGGGCATTACAAGGACCATCAGTGGCGTTAATTGTAAACTCATTTGCAAAAAACAAAGTCGAAGGCTTTGTGGTTATGAAGTTAAGTGGATTACTACTAATTGTTCCAATCTTAACGTTCTTTATCTTTAACTGGCAAGAAGTATTCTTAGTGTTCGCACCAGGATTCTGGCCAGGGAGAATGATCCAAATATCAATGATGGAAGCGGGAATGTTTCCACAAACTGATGTTAACTTTACATTTGTTGTGTATTTCCTCATTGGGATAGCATATAACTTATCATTTTTAACATTATTGATGAAACTATATTCAAAGAAAGCAAACATATAAAAAATTATAGGAGGCATTTAAAATGTTTTGGGATTATTTCTTTATTATTTATGGTATTTTATGTATAGCAATTGGTTTTTTAAAACCACCATTTATCTTTAATTCAGCTAAGTTTAAAGTAATGGAAAAAATGTTTAAAAGTAAAGTAGGCGTTCAAATATTTGTATTAATCTGGGGCGCAGCTTGCTTAGCAGTAGGTATTTGGGTATTTTAAATAGACTTAAAGGCTTATCACTTTGGATAAGCCTTTTTGTTTGTATGCTAGATAAATATTATGGGGAATCGTATTATTAGTATTTTAACATATGTAATATACCAGTAATTTATAATCACTATTAATTTGTTCAATATAGTTATTGATATATAAAAGAGTTAAATGTATAATAAATTTGTAAGAAATGAGGGATAATATAATGAAAGTTGAAGCAGATAAAGTTAATGCATTGGTTGTTAAACCAAATGTAGTAGTATCGGTAAGAGATAAAGAAGGAAATGACAACGCATTAGTAGTAGCATATTGCTCAAATTGTAGTTATGATCCACCAATGATTATGGTTGGTATTGTACCTAGTAGATTCTCATATCATATGATCAAAGAGAATGGTAGTTTTGTAGCTCATTTATTAGATAAATCACAAACAGATTTGTATGAATGTTGTGGTAGTAAAAGTGGAAGAGATTCTAATAAATTAAAAGACTATGGAGTTTTAATAGAAGACGGAATAAAAGTTAACGCTGGAGTCATCCAAGGGTGTCCTGTAGCCATTGAATGTACTGTAGTTGATTCTATAATGACTGGATCACATGAAATGTTTGTTGGTAAGGTAGAATATGTTCATGCTGAAAATGATAAGTTAAATGAAAAAGGTAGAATTGATTTGACAAAATTGAATTTATTATAATAATAAAAGAGTCAATTTCTAGATTGAAATCAGCTCTTTTTCATTTTGAAATCATTATTATGTTGACACTTATGGGAGCACAACTACTAAGTATGAGCAGAGTTAACTATATGTGATAGAGGCTTATCACAATAGATATTCAATTATTAATATTATTTGATTTATTTGATTTTAAAAAAACAAAAAATAAATCTATTTTTTCATTCAAAAAGTATTGGCTAAATTCTAGTTATATGTTAATATAATATAGAGAGTTTTGAAAGCGCTTTTATACAAAAGGATATTTGTAATGTTCATACCTTTTATTTACAGTTAAAGCACGAGTAAAAAAATAAGTTTTATTAAGTATAAATATTTTTTAATAACGGATTGATTTAATTAAGTTTAAACATTTAGGAGGATTTATAAATGGCTATTGTTAGACCGTTTAAGGCACTACGTCCACGCAAGGACTTAGTTGAGAAAGTTGCTTCATTACCATACGATGTAATGGACAGAAAAGAAGCCAAGAAAATGGCTAAAGGAAACCCTTATAGTTTCCTACATATTGTAAGATCAGAAATTGATTTTCCATCTTCAACTGACCCTTACTCACCAAAAGTATACAAAAAGGCTAGAAGAAGTTTAAAAGTATTTGAGGAGGATGGAATTCTAGTTCAGGATGAAAAACCAAGAATCTATATCTATCGTCAAATTATGGATGGCAGAGAGCAAACAGGATTTGTTGGCGTAACATCTATAGATGATTATGAAAACAATATAATTAAAAAACATGAACTAACACTGTTAAAAAACGAACAAGACAGAATAAAACATTTTGATGCTTGTGACGCAAATACCGAGCCGATTTTCTTATCTTATAGAGATGATTTTAGATTAAACGAAATTATAACAGAATGGACAGAAAAAAAACCTGTATCTGATTTCGTTAGTGATGATGGTGTAAGCCATATTGTATGGGTTATCGATGATGAAGCAGCAATCTTAGAAATTACTGAACGTTTTTCAGCAATTAATAGTTTGTATATTGCTGATGGTCATCATAGAACGGCATCTGCTGTCAAAGTAGCTCGTAAGAGAAGAAATGAAACCCCAAATTATACTGGTGATGAAGAGTTTAACTTCTTTATGAGTGTCATCTTTCCTGAATCAAACTTGAAGGTTATGGATTATAATCGTGTTGTCCATGATTTAGGTGGAATAACACTAGAGTATTTTTGGAAAGAAATGGAAAGACTTTTCGTAATTGAGGAAATGAATGCTCCATATAAACCAACTGAAAAATCTACCTTCGGAATGTATGTAAATAAAAAGTGGTATAAAATGACTTTAAATGAATCCTGCTTCATTCGTAAGAGTATAGTTGAACAAACAGACGCTGCAATAATAGAAAGATATGTTTTAAGTGATATTTTAGGTATCAAGAATGTCAGGAATTCTTCTAGAATGTCATTTGTTGGTGGAATCAGAGGGCTAAAAGGATTAAAAGATAAAACCGACGAGTTAGATGGTTGTGGTATTGCAATGTATCCAACATCTATGACTGAAATTATGGCTGTAGCAGATAGTGGTTTAATTATGCCTGCAAAATCTACTTGGTTTGAACCTAAATTAAGAAGCGGATTATTTGTACACAAATTTGACAGTTTAGGGTCTTCATTAGAAGGTGATGGAGATGTTTCAACTCAAACGAAAGAGTATATTGAAGACACTTTAAAATGGGTTATCCAAAGAGACGCTCATCAAAAAGAGTTTATTCAAGCTGTAACAGAAGTACTTCATTCACTTGGTCCAGTACTAGAACAACATTCTGAATATATAGAAAACAACGTTCTTGAAAGAATCGTTGAACCTGAAAGAGCAATTGAATTTAGAGTCCCTTGGGTAGATGATGAAGGAGTTACACAGGTTAATAGAGGATTCCGTGTTCAATTTAATGGAGCAATTGGTCCTTACAAAGGTGGACTTCGTTTCCATCCGTCTGTATATTTAGGTTTAATCAAATTCCTAGGGTTTGAACAAATCTTTAAAAACAGTTTAACCGGATTACCGATTGGTGGAGGTAAAGGTGGATCTGACTTTAATCCTCTAGGAAAATCTAATGAAGAAATTAGAAGATTCTGCGTTAGTTTTATGACGGAATTATATAGGCATATAGGGCCTAACGTTGACGTTCCTGCAGGAGATATTGGAGTAGGTGGACGTGAAATCGGATATTTATTTGGGCAATATAGAAGAATCCGTGGTGCATTTGAAAATGGTGTATTAACCGGTAAAGGTTTAGATTACGGTGGATCACTAATTAGACCTGAAGCAACAGGTTATGGAGCTACATACTTTGCACAACAGGTATTAAAACATGACGACTTAGATTTCAAGAACAAAACAGTTGCAATATCAGGATTTGGTAATGTGGCTTGGGGTGTTTGTAAAAAAGTTAGAGATTTAGGTGGAAAAGTAGTAACATTAAGTGGACCTGAGGGATATATCTATGATCCTGAAGGAGTAGCAACTCAAGAAAAAATAGACTTTATGTTGCAAATGCGTGCTAACACTGATGGTAAAATCAAGGATTACGCTGATAGATTTGGTGTAGAATTCATTGAAGGTAAAAAACCATGGGAAAGAAAAGTAGATTTAATTATGCCATGTGCAACTCAAAATGAAATTCATCCAAAAGATGCAGAAATGATTATTAAGAATGGCGTTAAATATATTGTTGAAGGTGCAAATATGCCTACGACTAACGAAGCGGTAGCTATTCTACAAGCTGCTGGAGTAGTAATTGGGCCTGGTAAAGCTGCCAATGCTGGTGGGGTTGCAACTTCTGCTTTAGAAATGAGCCAAAACTCACAACGTATACATTGGACTGCCGAAGAAGTGGATTCAAAATTACGTGGAATTATGAAAAATATCTATAACTCTTGTTTAAGAGCTAGTTCTCGTTATGGATTTGGATATGATTTAATCGCTGGAGCGAATATTGCCGGATTTACAAAAGTTGCTGACGCAATGATTGCGCAAGGTAGATATTAATCTTCCAAAAAAAAATTAAAGTAATCAAGCATAGATAATAATTATTAAAATGCATGTTGAATCTAACATGCATTTTGTATATTTAGGATGTCATAAACTGAGGAGTATCGTAAACTAAATAAAAAGAATAGCCAATCTTGGCTATTCTTTTACTATTCTGCTATAATTTTTGAAGTGTGTTTTAGCTATTTTTTCAAAAATATCTTTACCATATTGTAAGTAAATTAACTGACCAATCGCATCTGCTGAAGGATTTGAACCTTTAGGTAAAGTAATCTTAATCTTTTCACTCAATTTATCCATCTCATCTAAGAACTTATATCTAGCTATTATTGATGCAACAGCTACAGCTGGATGCACTGACTCACCTTTGGTGTGGAAGTGGATCCCCTTAATAGTTTTCTCTGATGCCAAATATTTGTAATAATTATTAGGTGAACAAAATTCATCGACAATAATATTTTGAAAATCTTTATGTTTTTCTACTAATTTTTTTAAAGCGTGGTTATGTAAGTAAGCTTTAATTTTATTTAAGTTATATCCTTCAAATATTAAACTATTATATTTTTCAGGTGGAAGAACTAATACATGATAGCTTACTTTCTCAACTAACACTTTTCCAATTTCAATAATTTGCTTATCAGTTAAAGCTTTACTATCTCTAATCTTTAGTTCATTCATTAACTCAGAATCGTTGGGTGATATATACGCTGAACATACAACAACTGGACCAAAGAAGTCTCCAGTTCCGACTTCATCACTACCAATAATTCTTTGATTTTGATATTCGTTAACATAATTTGAGTAATCGACGGGTTTATCAACAGGAAAACCAAAAATTTTGCACCACTTTTCATATTCTTCAAAATTCTTTTTACCTTGAAAAACAACTTTTTTAGAGTTGTAAATTATGATTTTAAAATCAGGACTTTTAAAAGAATAAAGCATCCTAGAATCATTAGTATCTTCTAAGTATTGCTTGTAATATGAAACCATTTTATTGATATTGTTATTGGTTATAGTAAAATCGTAATTCATTCAATCAACTCCTGCTTATATTTTACCATATTATGTGGTAAAATAGAAGAGACGGAAGGTGAAACACATGCTTACAGACTTGAAAAAATTAGAGTATGAAAAGATTCTAAAAGAATTACGTAAATATGCTGTTAGTGACTTAGCTAAACTGGATATCGAAAATTTAGAACCTTTAACTAATAAATTAGAACTAAATCGTTTGCTTGATGAAACAGAAGAAGCTAAGATGATGATTCTTCGTTATGACCAAACACCTATGACTGGAGTCTTAAATATTAGAGACGCAATTAGAAAAGCAGAGATTGGATCAGTTTTAAATATAGAAGAATTATTAAGAATAGTAAGTCATCAAGAAGCAGTTATCAGAAATTTAAGTTTTATTAAAAAAATTAGACAACTAGAAATAGAATGTAAATACCTAGAGGACTACTACGAAAGAATAGTATCTTTACCACAGATTAGGAATAGAATAAATGATGTTATAGATGTTAAAGGAGAAATTTATGATTCTGCTTCAGCTAAATTAGCTCAACTTAGAAAGAAGATGAGAATAACTGAGGAAAGAATAGATTCTAAGATGGCTTCTTTATTAAGAAGTGAAGCCAATAAATTAACAAGTACTCTTATAACAATTAGAAATAATAGATTAGTATTGCCTGTAAAAGCTGAATTTAAGAATCAATTTAAAGGGGTAGTCTACGATACTTCAAGTAGTGGTGAAACCGTGTTTGTTGAACCTATATCTTGTTTCGAAATGAATAACCAACTTCAAACCTTACACGTAGAAGAAACTACAGAAATTGAAAAGATACTAAGAGACTTAAGTGAAAGTGTTGGTGAAGTTGCGATAGAACTTAAGACTAACCTACAGATATTTACCTATTTAGATATAGTTTTTGCAAAAGCAAAATACGCTATCGAATATAACTGTACAAAACCAAAGTTAACTAAAGATACAGTAAACTTATTAAACGCTAGACACCCATTAATACCAAGTGAAGAAGTTGTTGGTAATAACATCAACTTCCATAAGTATAATCATATTATAATTACAGGGCCTAACACAGGTGGTAAAACTGTTTGCTTGAAGACATTGGGATTATTATCACTAATGGCGCAAACTGGATTACTAATACCTGTAGATGAAGGAAGTGAAACGAAAGTCTTTTCTAATATCTTCGCAGATATTGGTGATGAACAATCAATAGAACAATCACTCTCTACCTTCTCTAGTCATATTGCTAAGATTATCTATATAATCGATAATGCAACTGATGACTCTCTAATCTTACTAGATGAAATCGGTTCAGGTACTGATCCAAAAGAAGGAGCTAGCCTAGGTATAAGTATTATCAATCATTTAAGAGAACTAAATGTGTATTCAATGGTCACAACTCATTACTCAGAACTAAAAACCTATGCTTTTGACTTAGATGATACTGTCAATGCATCAGTTGAATTCGATATTGAAACTTTAAGACCGACTTATAAACTTAAAATAGGAATACCTGGTACTAGTAATGCAATCCAAATCGCGAAACGTTTGGGATTACACGACTCCATCATTGAAGCTGCTAAAGAAGTATCTGTATCATTTGATACTGATGTTTCTAATCTAATCAAAAAATTAGAGAATCAAAGCCTAGAATTAGATCAAGAAATCGAAAACTATCAAACAGAAAAACGAAACTTAGAAGCTAAAAACAATGACTTAAAAGACTTATATGTAGAAGAAAAAATCAAACAGAACAAACTTTTAGAAAATTTAGAACACGAGCAACGTCAAAATATGAAGAAACACGAAGAAAAGGCGCTTAAACTTATTTCTAGATTAAATGATTTAAGAAATAATCCAGGGTTTAAAGATCATGAATTAGCTGCTTTAAAACACGATGTTAAATCGATCAATGAAGAAAAACAAAACTATCAAAAAGTCAAAGATACAAAAATCAAAATTGGAGATAAAGTTTTAGTTATACCTTATCAAAGACAAGGGATAGTTAATAAACAAGTCTCTAAGAAGAAATACGAAGTTCTAATGGGAACTTTATCGATAACATTGAAAGAAACTGATTTAGAATATGTTTCTTCTCCTAAGCCTAAAAAAGAACCAACTCCAACTGGTACAGTAACAAAATCAAGTCAAGCAAAGGTTGAACTTGATTTAAGAGGTTTAAGATATTTAGAAGCTGTAGAAGAATTAGATAAATTCGTGGATAACTGCCTAATGAATAACTTTGAATTCGCATATATTATCCATGGTTATGGAACTGGAGCTTTAATGAAAGGTGTTCAGGAGTATATTAAAACTCATAATGTAATTAAGAGTAGTAGACCAGGTGGCCAAAACGAAGGCGGCAAGGGTTGTACTGTAATATATTTTAAATAGGTGAATTTAATGAAAAAGAAACTGTTAGTATTTTCCGCTAGATATTGCGGAAAATGCTATTCGCTAAAAAAACGCTTAAAAAGGCTTCAGGAGAAAAAAACGGTTAACTTCGAATACGAAATTATCGATGTCGAAACTGACACACAAACAAAAGATAAATACTTTGTTGAAGGAATTCCTACTATTGTATATCTAAAAGATAATCAAGAAATAGACAGAATAAGCGGAACAATATCAAAAGAGAAACTAATTGAACTTATGAATAGAGGTAAATAATGTGAACGGTATATTAATAATTGATAAACCAAAGGGCTTCACATCACATGACATTGTAAATATTGCGAGAAAGGCGCTTAAAACAAAAAGAGTAGGCCATATTGGGACTTTAGACCCAAACGCAACTGGCGTGCTTGTTTTGTGCATCAATAAAGCAACTAAACTAGTTAAATATTTTGAAAGTCATAGAAAAACATATATAGCCACTATTAAATTAGGGGTCAAAACTGACACAGATGACTTAACAGGCAAGATAATTGAAGAAGGTAATACAAAGGGTATTACCGAAGAGCTTATATTAGAAGCTTTAAATGAGTTCTTAGGAAAACAAAAACAAATACCACCTAATTACTCAGCCATAAAGATCGATGGTAAAAAACTATACGAACTAGCTAGAAGAGATATATTTGTTCCAAATATAAAACCTAGAGATATTGAAATTTTTAATATATCTAATTTTGAGTTATTAGATCAAAATGATGGGATCGTATTCAAAGTAGAATTTGAAGTATCAAAAGGCACATATATCAGAAGTATCGCAAGAGATATAGGAGATAAGTTAAACTGCTATGGAACTTTGCAAGATTTAAGAAGAACTAGTATTGAAGAGTTTGATATAAAAGATGCAATAACAGTTGAAGATTTAAAAGCTGAAAAATATGAAGTGAAAGAACCATTTCAATATTTAAATTTGCAAAAAATAGTAGTTGATCCATTATACAAGTTCTATATTCAAAATGGTCGATTTTTAGACTTAGATTTATTCCCGGTAAAAACAGATACTATAATCTACTCAAAAGATAATGAAGTATTAGCTATCTATTATTATGATGAACTTAAAACAAGAATGAGAATGAGCGTGAAATGGTGTTAGAGATTAAATACTTAGAACATAAAAATTTCATAAACGAAAAGAACCTAGTGTTATGCTTAGGCTTCTTTGATGGTTTGCATTTAGCACATATTGAGTTAATTAAAGAAGCTAAAAAAATAGCTAAGGCAAAAGGATTACCATTAGCTGTTTTTACTTTCACAGAAAATATCCAAGGATTCTTAAAACATCAAAGACATCGTTGTTTAACAACGATAGAAGATAAAGCAAAGATATGTCAAGATTTAGACGTTGACTTCTTATATGTAATGAGAGTTACTGAACATTTAATCCATATGGATCCTAAAGAGTTTATCGCCAGATACCTTCTAGACACAAACACAGTAGTCTGTGGCTTTGATTTTAGTTTTGGCTATCGCGGAGCGGGAGACAAAAATCTTTTAAAACGCCAAAAATCATTCGCTACCGTAGTTATTCCTCAGCGCAAGTATTTAGACCTAAAAATCGGCACTACTCGCATTAAAGCTAATTTAAGAGATGCTAATTTAGAAATAGCAGAACATCTCTTGGGAAGAAAATACTCAATCAAAGGTCGAGTAATAAATGGTAGAGGAATCGGAAAACGTTTAGGTTACCCAACTGCTAACATTGATTATATGCCGTATTTTTTACCAAAATCTGGTGTTTATTTCTCCAAAGTAATATATAATCGGAAAACGTTTTATGGCTCAACAAACATTGGAAATAAACCTACATACTATAAGCTTCCACTTACAGTTGAAACTTATGTGTTTAATATCAATGAAGATTTATATAACAAACACATAAAAATAATATTCTTAGAGTATTTAAGAGAAGAAAAGAAATTTGATTCTGAAGAATTACTAAAAGAACAGATACTAAAAGACATAGATTATATCGAATTAAAAATCAAGGAGGATCAAAATGTCAAAATTTAAAAAACCATTCTGGATAACAATCGGATTTGCATCAATATTTTTTATTATACTTATTATACTAAGTGCAGTATTAGACTTAGGAGAAAAATTAACTAACATCCATGAATACGTAGCTTACGCATTCTACGGATTGTCAGCTATTCTTTTCTACATCTTAATTGTAAGACCAATTTTCTTAGTAATCTTCTCACCAACTTTTTCAATGGATAGTTTATTCTCAGATGAAGAAAATGCAAGAAAAAACTTTTCTATGTACAAAAAGGTATCAAAGAACTTAGTCAAAGAAGAATATTTATCAGATGAAGAAAAAGCAGTTTTAGACAAATCGATGAATGATCCAATGATTCTTAAAGAGAACTTATCTCAGGTTTTTGATAAAACCATTAAGAAAGAACTTAACAAAGTTATAGTTACACACGCAGAAAGTATATTTTTATCAACTGCTATTAGTCAAAATGGTCGTTTAGATGCAATAGCTGTATTAACTATTAATTTAAAACTAATCAAAGAATTAGTAACTAAATGTGGATTTAGACCATCATATGCATCTTTAGGGAGATTATCATTTAATATTTTGACTTCAGCCATTATAGCTGAAAGTCTAGAAGATATGAAATTTTCAGAGTTATTCCCTCAATCTAGTTTAAACGCTCTAGCAGAAATTCCTTTCATAAAAACAGTAACTGGATCTCTAACTCAAGGATCAGGAAATGCATTACTAGCACTTAGAGTTGGAATCATCTGTAGAAACTATTTATTTATGAATTTGAAAGGTCAATCAAAGCAACAAATTAAACGCTTGGCATTCGCTGAAGCAGTAACACTTTTCCCTAAAGTTATAGGTGAATCAATCAAAAAAGTCCCTAAAAGAATTAAGGATGTTTTTGGGAAGATATTTTAGAGAACAAAATCATTGATTTTATGTACTTTTTTTGTTATAATTTCTAAAGTGAGAAAACGGAGGAATTTTAAATGGTATTAGATAAACTTAGTGGCTCAAGAGTATACTTTGAAGTCACAGTAACAAAAGAACAATTCGAACATGGATTAGATCATGCCTTCGAAACAGTAATCAAAGACGTTGAAATCAAAGGATTTAGAAAAGGTAAAGCTCCAAGAAATGTATATGAAACAAAATACGGAGTAGAATCTCTATATGAAGAAGCAATCCAACATTGTTTACAAGATACTTATTATAATTCAGTAATCGAAAACAGTATTGAAGTGGTTGCTCAACCTAAAATTGATTTAGACATCAATAACATTAAAAGAGGCGAAGACTTTATCTACAAAGTAACTGTTGCTGTAAAACCCGAAATTAAATTAGGAACTTACTTAGAAACAGAAGTTAAACTAGAAGAAGTTAAAGCTACTGAAGCAGAAATAAAAGCAGAATTAGACAAAAAATTAGAACAACATGCTGAAATGGTTGTTAAAGAAGAAGGAACTCTAGAAAATGGAGATACTGCAGTATTTGATTTCTCAGGATCAGTTGCTGGAGAAAAATTTGAAGGCGGAACTGCTGAAAACCACGAACTAGTAATCGGTTCAGGAAGCTTCATCCCAGGATTTGAAGATCAAATGATTGGTATGAAAACTGAAGAAGAAAAAGATGTAGTTGTAACTTTCCCAGAAGAGTATCAAGAAAAAACTTTAGCTGGAAAAGAAGCTGTATTTGCTGTTAAATTACACGAAATGAAAACAAGACAAGTACCTGAATTGAATGCAGAATTCATCGAAGACTTAAATGATGAAGCAATTAAATCAGTAGAAGACTTCAAAGCCAAAGTTGAATCAGACATCATAGCTCAAAAAGAACTTCAAAATAAAAACGTTGTTAGAACTACAGTAATTCAAAAAGCAGTAGAAACAGCTGAATTTGAAATTCCTGAAGAAATGATTCAAGAAGAATCAGCTAGAAGCTTAGAACAAACTAAAGCACAAATCAAACAATACGGATTAGACTTCAACACTTACCTACAATACATGGGTAAAACAGAAGAACAATTACAAGATGAATTGAAAGTTCAATCAGAAAAAACTCTATCTGAACAACTTGTTATTGAAGCTATCGGTAAAGTAGAAGCTTTAGAAGCTACAAAAGAAGAAATCGATGAAAAATATGATGGTATCGTTCTACAATACCAAGAACAAAATGTAACTGTAGAACAAGCTAAACAAGCAATTCCTGAATCAGCAGTAGTATCAGAAATCGTTTATGGTAAAACAATCGATCTATTAATAGAAAAAGCTAAAGTTAACTAATAAAAAAACTAATAAAAAAAACCTATGAGATTATTGTGATGATTATATCAAATTATTAGGTTTTTTTTTCTTTGTATGGTAAAATATTAGTGGAATAACATGTATAAAAAGAGGTGAAATTATGTATAACGTAAATAAAATATTTTCGGATAAATTACCAGCTATTCCTGTGCGTGGAATGATATTCTTACCTGGTTCAGATGTAAGAATTGAAGTAGGTAGACCCTTCTCAAAAGAAGCTATCACAGAAGCTGAGAACAACCGAGATGGATATGTATTATTAGTGTTTCAAGAAAAGCCAGATGTTCAAGAACCAGAAATCAACGATTTAATTGAAGTTGGTTTACTAGCTAGAATATCAGTAAAAATAAAATTACCAAACGGTAACTACAAAATTAAATTTGAACCTATCACAAGAGTTAAAATCAATGATTTAATCGCTAAAGAACCATTTTATTTGGCTGATTTTACATCAATGGTTTTACAATCAGAAAACCTTGATGAGGAACAAGTTCTTTTAAAAATGGTTACTAAAGAAGTTCTAGAAAACGCAAACTTCTTATTTAGAGACTCTAAAAGAGTGGTTAATACTATGAAAGGTGGAGTTACATCTGATAAATTATGTGATTTAGTCGCAGCTGAATTAAGAATTCCTGAAAATGATAGAATTAAATACTTAACAACTATTTCTATCAATATAAGACTACAATTCCTTTTAGAAGATATTGAAAAGGAAAAAACCTTACAATCTATTGAAACTAAAATCAATGAAACTGTAAGAAAATCAGCCGATCAAAATCAAAAAGAGTATTATTTAAGAGAAAAAATGCGTGCCATCCAAGAAGAACTTGGCGATTCGAAACAAGATGATACGAAAAAGCTTAGAGAACAAATTGAAAAAAGTAAAATGCCGATACCGGTTAGAAATAAAGCTCTTAAAGAACTACGTAGATATGAGTATTTAGCTCCTACGTCAAGCGAATCTTCAGTTGTAAGAACTTACTTAGAAACACTACTTTCAATTCCATGGGCTGAAGAAACAGAAGATGAATCTGAAATTCAAACTGCTATCGATAAACTTGAAGACTCACATTATGGTTTAGATAAAGTAAAAGAGAGAATTATTGAATATTTATCAGTTAAGATGTTAACTGGTAAAAACCCTCAAACAATTCTCTGTTTATCAGGGCCTCCTGGAGTAGGTAAAACTTCATTAGCGAAATCTATCGCTAATGCTTTGAACCGCGAGTTTGTTAAAACAAGTTTAGGTGGAGTGCATGACGAAGCTGAAATCAGAGGGCACAGAAGAACCTATGTAGGTGCACTTCCTGGCAGAATT
>Ga0209345_10001978_pt1 | contig 23549 bp, 21 predicted proteins | sample Cruoilmetagenom7_FD_187294 | JGI IMG/M metagenome (GOLD analysis project Ga0209345, IMG submission 187294) | Oil polluted marine microbial communities from Coal Oil Point, Santa Barbara, California, USA - Sample 7 (SPAdes) (version 2) | ecosystem: Environmental > Aquatic > Marine > Oil seeps ...
TCGAACGGATACCCGGCGCGGGGCCCCACCTGTTAGTGCCCGCGACCACCTTTGCGGGCGTGACGCTGGAACATTTCCTTTTGCGCCGTGTCGAATTCTTCGGCCGAGATGGCGTTGTCATCATCGGTGTCGAAGCGGTCGATCATGCGGTCCAGTTTGGTCATGTCGGGCGACATTTCTTCAAAGCTCAGTGTGCCGTTCTTATCGACATCCCGGCGTTCGATCATGGTTTCCATGGCCCAGCCCATGCGCTTGTCTGCCATCGGGCCCCGGCCTGCGACCTGACCATCACGCGGGCCTTGGGCATTGCGTTGCCCCATGCCCTGACCATTGGCCTGCGCGTTTCCCTGACCGGCCCCAAGACCCTGACCGTTGCCAGCCTGCATGCGGGTTTCCATCCGCAGCTTGGCCTGAGCGGTCATTTCTTCGACGCTCAGCTGGCCGTTGCCATCGGTGTCGGCGGCGTCGAAACGCGCCTGACCATGGGCTGCAAGGTCCGCAGCAGTGATCTGGCCGTTCTTGTCCATATCCAGATCGGCGAATTCCATCTGCATCACGCCACCCGGGCCACCCATGCGGTCGCCATGGCCCCGCATGCCACGATCTCCGCCGCCAAAGGCAGACGCGGTCAAAGCGGTAGCGCCCACGGCGCTTGCGGTAATCAGAGCAATCAGTGCGGTTTTTGTCGTGCGTTTCATTGGTATCTCCTTGGTTCGATTGGCTTTTATCTGCCCCATAGCTGCCGACCATTTCGTCCGGCGTTGTGATCTTAAAACGGGCCACCCCGCGCTTTCCGTCGCAGTTTTTCATTTTTATTGCGACATCCGGACGCAAGGACAATTGGCACAATGGTTCTTATTCAGTGCTTCCTTAGGGTAAGACCCCTGCGCGCGACTCGAAATTAACAGGTTCAGAAACATGAGCGACATCTCTGTCGAAACGGTAGACACGGGCGGTGAGCGCCTGATCAAACCCGCCATCTGGCGTGGCTGGCGGTGTAAATGCCCCAGCTGCGGCACTGGCCCGCTTTTGAAAAGCTATCTGAAGGTGCGCGATACCTGCACCGTCTGTGGCGAAGAATTGCATCACCAGAAGGCCGATGATGGCCCTGCCTATCTGACGATTATCGTCGTCGGCCACCTGATGGCCCCGGCGATTCACCTCACATATGTGAAGTTCACACCGAACCCGATGACCATGGCGACGATTTTCACGGTTGGAACCGTGGCCTTGTCGCTCTATCTTCTACCTCGGTTCAAGGGGCTCATGGTTGGGTTCCAATGGGCCAAACGCATGCACGGCTTCGGCTCCGGACCAGACGGGGGCGCGGCGACCGATTGACGGAGACCCCCTGTGACTGATCCTGTGACACATCCCGACACCCTGCCATCAGGCAACATCGACAAGTCGAAAATCATCCGCCACGCCGCGACCGTAATCCTGATACGCGACAAGGCCACGCGCCCGCAGGTCCTGATGGGACAGCGCGGGGCGAAGGCCGCGTTCATGCCGAACAAATTCGTCTTTCCCGGCGGCGCGGTCGACCGGGCGGATGCGGATGTGCCGCTGGCCAGCGCGGGGGCGGAACCCTGCCTGACGCGGTTGGGCGAACAGGCCGACGCCTCGCTGGCGCCCGCCTTTCTGGCCGCCGCGATTCGCGAGCTGTGGGAAGAAACCGGCCAGATCCTGGGCGAAAGAACCGCCTGGGCCGGTGATGTGCCCGAGGCCTGGCAAGGCTTTGCCGACGCGGGCTTTGTGCCCTCGGCCGAAGGTCTGGCCTTTGTCTTTCGCGCCATAACGCCCAAGGGCCGGCCGCGCCGGTTTGATGCACGGTTCTTTGCGGCGGATGCGGACCGCTTGCAAACCGACCCAGATGATTTCACCGGCGCCGAGGACGAGCTGAGCCACCTGCAATGGATCCCGTTGGATGACGTGCGCCGGTTCGACCTGCCCTTTATCACCGAGGTCGTGTTGGCCGAGATCACCGGCAATCTGCCCGATCTGGGCGCGCCGAAACAGGTGCCGTTCTTCAACAATGACGATGAGAAATGTCTGTTTGAGCGTCTGGGCGGGATCAGGCCGCTGGCTTGAACGACACTCCGGCTGCTTGCACTGGGTTCCTCTAGCCGGAACAGTACCCCTGTGCGCGGGTCCAGGCCTGCATGTCTTCACGTTTGCGCACCGAATGGAACGGTCCCCAATCGGCGGCCACGCCACGCATGCCCGCACTGACCACGCCGTCACGCGGCACCGTGTGGGCCAGGATCCGAACCGCGCAAGACAGGTTGGCCGACCCGTCTTTCAACGCCGCCCCTGACCGTGCCACACAGCCATACCCCCGCGCCGTCGCCGGTGCGATCTGCACCAGCCCGAACCACCTGCCCCCGCCCCCCACCGCGCGCGGGTTCCAGGTGCTTTCGTGTTTGGACAGGGTCGACAACAGCCCGGTCCAAAAGGCCTGACGCCCCGCAAGGCTGGCGGTCCGATAGCCCGGGCACCAGGTATCAATGTCGGCAGGCGTGGTCTCGGCAAGCGCGGCGCCATGGCTGGCAAGCGCGGACATTGTGCTGTCGGTCCAGGACGACGCTCCGTTCACGTGGTCCCAGCGCATGGTCAGATCGACCGGTTCGTTCATCGCAGAAACAGCAGTATGGCTTTCGCCTTGCAACATGCAGGCGGACAGAAAGATCAGGGGAAAAGCGGCAGCAAATTTCATGGGACACGCTCCGGTGCAGTCAAGAACAGCGCCACACCCTGCGCCGTTTTGGGGGTGTTGTCCACGCGGCACCATGTCGGGTGGCTGGACTTTGCCTAGGATCACGCCATTCAAACGGAGATATTTCATACCTGCCCTTATTGCCCTTGTCGGCCTTATCACCGCCGCTGCGTTTTTCATTCTGCGGGCGAGCTGATGGATATGGCCAATGACGCCCGCCTGGCCGCGCGCCGTTTCGGGTTTCGCCGCCAAGCAAACGTGCACCCGCTCGAAAGCATCGAAGACCCCGCCGTTGCTGTGGCCACGATCTCGCTGGCCTTTCTGGGATTGGACGCGCTGCCGTCACGCGAACAGCATCAGGCGCTGGGGCGTGGCTTGCAGAGCCAGCTGAACCTGTCGCTGTCGGACGCCGAGGAACTGGTCGTGCTGGGCCGCTGGATGATGGGAGAATGCGGCGGGGCCGAGCCCGCCATCACCCGCGTCGCGCGCAAACTGTACAAGCTGAACGGCGGGCGATCCTTTCCACACCTGATGGGGGTAATCAAGGAAATCACCACCGAGGGCGCGGGCCTTTCGGCGAAACAAACCAGCGCGCTTGAGGATATCAAACGCGCATTTCGGCTGAGTTGAAGCGCATGCATCCGAAAGAACTGTTCACCAAGGCGGGAGTTGACGCGCTTGGCAAGTCGCGGCATTTGGCTTTGGGCGTGGACCCCATTCTGCCCCATAGGGAAATTCATACAATTTCTTGGGTTTAACTCGATAAAGCATGGCCGGTTGTCCTGGCCGAACCTCATGCCGATCTGATGAATGGAAACACCTTTCGCACCGTGCGGGGTGCTCTGCGCAATCTCTTGGGATACCCGCACAGGCAGGAAGCGCGGCTTACACAGGGAACCGGCCCGCATAAACACGATGTCAAGGTTCTGTTCGATACGCTTCGGGTTCTGGAAGGGCGCCCGCGCCCAAAGGTGCAGCCGCCCCCGAAGGCAGCGACGCAGGTCGCGCCGAAGACGCGATGCCCGGCACGGGCGAGCGCCCCGCCGTGCGCGGTCCCGAGGCGAAGCCGAGGACACTCTGACCCCACAGCGCCCGCATCGGTGGCCCTCCCGCCCGTCGGGGCCGCCTGACGGCGTCCGCGCTGGTTGGGCATGGCTCATGCTAACGCATGAGCCTGGGCACGCACTGCCCCCCTTGCCCGCTGCCCCCTTGCCCGCTGCCCCCTTGCCCCCTGCATTCCCCTGTCCTAGAAGGCAGGGAAACGCTTTAGGGAAAACACCATGCTGGATCACCTCGCTTACCAATCCCCCGCGCCCAAGGTCATTGCCGGTGCCAAGGACGACTGGGAACTGGTCATTGGCCTTGAGGTCCATGCCCAGGTGGCCTCGAAAGCGAAACTGTTTTCCGGGGCTTCGACCCAGTTTGGCGCAGAGCCCAACTCCAACGTCGCCTTTGTCGACGCCGCCATGCCGGGCATGTTGCCGGTGATCAACGAATTCTGTATCGAACAGGCGGTGCGCACCGGGCTGGGGCTGAACGCCGACATCAACCTGATGAGCGCCTTTGACCGCAAGAATTACTTCTACCCGGACCTGCCGCAGGGGTACCAGATTTCGCAGCTGTATCACCCCATCGTGGGCGAAGGCGAAATCATCGTCGACATGGGCCCCGGCGTGGCGCGCAAGGTGCGGGTCGAACGCATCCACCTGGAACAGGACGCGGGGAAATCAATCCACGACATGGACCCGAACATGTCCTTTGTCGATCTGAACCGCACCGGTGTCGCGTTGATGGAAATCGTGTCACGTCCCGACATTCGTGGCCCCGAAGAGGCCGCCGCTTATGTCACCAAGCTGCGTCAGATCCTGCGTTATCTGGGCACCTGTGATGGCAACATGCAGGAAGGTTCGATGCGCGCGGACGTAAACGTATCGGTCTGCCGTCCGGGTGACTATGAAAAATACTGGGAGACCCAGGATTTCGCCCACCTTGGCACGCGTTGCGAGATCAAGAACATGAACTCGATGCGCTTTATCCAGGCCGCGATTGATGTCGAGGCCCGGCGCCAGATCGCCATTCTGGAAGACGGTGGCACGGTCACCCAGGAAACCCGCCTGTATGACCCCGACAAGAACGAAACACGGTCGATGCGGTCGAAAGAAGAAGCGCATGATTATCGCTATTTCCCCTGCCCCGACCTGTTGCCGTTGGAAATCGAACAAAGCTGGGTCGATGACATCGCTGCCACCCTGCCCGAACTGCCGGATGCAAAGAAAACGCGCTTTGTTACTGACTTCAGCCTGTCGGAATATGACGCAAGCGTGCTGACCGCCGAGGCCGAAAGCGCCGCCTATTTCGAAGCCGTGGCACAGGGACGTGACGGTAAACTGGCCGCCAACTGGGTGATCAACGAGCTGTTTGGCCGCCTGAAGAAAGAAGACCACGATATCGGCGAAAGCCCGGTCACCCCGGCACAGCTGGGCAGCATCATTGACCTGATCAGCGCGGACACGATTTCCGGCAAAATCGCCAAAGAGCTGTTCGAAATCGTCTATACCGAAGGCGGTGACCCCACCGAGATCGTCGATGCGCGCGGCATGAAACAGGTGACGGACACCGGTGCAATCGAGGCGGCTGTCGACCAAATCATCGCCGACAACCCCGCCCAGGTCGCCAAGGCCAAGGAAAACCCAAAGCTGGTGGGTTGGTTCGTCGGTCAGGTCATGAAAGCCACCGGCGGCAAGGCCAACCCCAAGGCGGTGAACGAATTGGTGGCGAAAAAGCTGGCGCAATAAGCGCGCCCGGAAGACCCCGGACCGTTTGGGACCGCAAAAACCGTCGCTTCGGCGAAAGGACGTCTTATGAGCGATGCGCATCTGTCGTCAATCATGCAGGTCGTGCCCGAGTGGCTCGACTATAACGGCCATATGAACATGGCCTATTACAACGTGCTTATTGATCGCGCGGGCGATGAAATGTACGGCGAAATGGGGCTGGGCGAGACTTACGCGCGCACCCGCGCCCACACGACCTATACCGCTGAATTTCACATCTGTTACCTGCGCGAATTGCATCTTGGCGCCAGTGTTCAGGTGCGATCGCAATTGCTGGGCTTTGATGCCAAACGCTTCGTAACCTATCACGAGATCTGGCACAGCGACGGATGGCTGGCCGCCACAGGCGAGGCGCTGGGGCTGCATATCGACATGTCAGGACCGCGCGTCGTGCCATTCCCGGATGACATTCGCACCCGGATGCAGGCGTTCAAGGACAGCCAGGCCGGGTTGCCCACGCCTGAGCGCGCCGGGCGGGCGATCCGTTTGCCTGACTGAGCGCAAGATATCGCCCCACCGGAACCCCCACCCGCAACCTGTTGTGGAGAATGGCTTTTTCGCCACAGACACGGGAACACGGCAACTCTCTTGGACACGGCCAACCCGAATCGTATACGTTGCGCCCACTGCTTTCCAAAGGGACATGGGTGATGAAATTTGAGTACAAGGTGGTTCCGGCACCGAAAAAAGGCAAACGCGCCAAGGGTGTGCGCGGCGGTGAAGCCCGCTTTGCCAACACGCTGGAAGAGTTGATGAACGACCTGGGGGCCGAAGGCTGGGAATACCAGCGCTCGGATACGCTTCCGGTTGAAAACCGCGCGGGTCTGACTGGCAAGTCGACCGAATTCCAGAACATGCTGGTGTTTCGCCGCACTTTGTCCGCGGCACAAACCAGTGGTGTTCAGGACAGCGATGCTCAGGCCGCTTCCAAAGTCGTTGCCGCCGCCGTCGCGGTCGAACAGATCGCCAAAATCCACGCCCCCGCGCTGCCCTCGGCAGATGCGGCGCAGAGCCTGCCCGAGAGCCTGACCACGCTGGATGCAAGCGACGCCGACACCAAAGAGGTCGCGGCCGAGTAACGCCCCACCCTGCAAGACATTCAAAGCCCGACCATGATGGTCGGGCTTTTTCGCGTGCACCGCCCGGCCCTGTCCGAGCCCCCGATCCGGGCCTAGATCCGGGCCGCGATCAGGCGGAAATCTCTAACGCCAAGGCATGAATGCGCCCCATCAGATCCGCGCCCAGGGCCGCATGAACCGCCCGGTGACGCGCCACACGTGACATGCCGCCAAAGGCAGGCGCGGTGATTTTTACGCGAAAATGGCTTTCGCCACCGTCTTGATATCCGGCATGACCACGATGACTTTCGCTTTCATCGACGACCTCCAGGGTCTCTGGCGCAAATGCGGCCTGCAAACTTGCGCGAATTTCTTCCGTTCTGGTCATTTTTCCTCTGCCCCCTCTTCTATCTGGTCGAAAAATACCTAAACTCTCGGGTCCGAGTCGCAAAGGTGTTCTGATGTCAAAAAGTGATCCATTCGGATTCGATATGTCGATTAAAACGGCCAAGAAGAAGAACCCGCGTGGCAAACGCGGCATGTCGGGGGCGTTCGAAACCTCGACCCGTGAATGTGCCCATGATGGCTGTGTTGAGAACGGCCAGTACCGCGCGCCCAAAAGCCCGGACCATCTGGATGAATTCCTGTGGTTCTGCAAAGACCACGTGCGCGAGTACAATTTGAAGTGGAACTTCTTCAACGGGGCCACCGAGGATGAGATCAACGCCCAGGCCGATAAGGATCGGGTCTGGGAGCGGGAAACCAAACCCTTCGACAAGCCCAGCGAAGAACAACGCGCCTGGTCGCGTCTGGGCGTGGATGACCCGCATCAGGTGCTGGGTGGCAATGCAACGCAGAACCCCGGCAAATCGATCACCGGCACGCGCAAGCTGCCGCCGACGGAACGCAGGGCCATGGATATCCTTGAAGCCAAGGACCATTGGACCAAAGCCGAGGTGCGCAAACAGTATAAATTGCTGATCAAGGTGCTGCATCCGGACATGAACGGCGGTGATCGCTCGCAAGAAGAACAGTTGCAGGAAGTCGTCTGGGCCTGGGAGCAGATCAAGGAAAGCCGTAACTTCAAGTAACGGCGCCGGGGCGCTCCCGCCCGGGCTTGATGCCTTGCGGCACCGCGTCCGGTTGGGCGTGGCCCGTGGCAAGCCACGGGTCACCAGCACACCATCGGCGGGGTGCACGCGCCGTGTGCACCGCACACAAGCGCCCGACGCGATGCCCGCAGGGCGAGCGCCACCAGAGCGGCCCGCGCCGAAGGCAAGGCCCTGTTCACCGTGCGCGGCCTGTGCGCACTGCCCCCCCGTGCGCACTGGCCCCCCGTGCGCACTGGACTCCCCCGCCCGCACCTTTACGATATGCCCATTGTTGCAGAGGTTTTCACATGTTGCGCATTGTCATTGCTGTTCTGGTCTTTCTTGCCCCGTTCTCTGCCCGCGCAGTCCCCCCTCCTGAAATCAACTGGGAAATCACCAACCGGTTCGCCCCGTTTGAACTGTTCGCCGACCCCGAGGCGATGTTTGCCACCTGGGCCCTGCACAATGCGCACGAAAGCTGGCAGGGCTGGCACGCGCGGCGTTGGGTGGAGAGCGACCATCGCCTTGCCTCGCCCTATGCGCCCGCCCTGCGGCTTGGTGCGCCCACCCACTGGAATCGCGACACCCAGGCCCATGCCACCGATCTGCTGCGCTTTGTGAAACGCGAACGCGACCCGGCGACCACCGTGCGCGCACGCCTGTGGTTGGAGGACACACAGCCCTGTATCTGGCAACTGGGCGGCGCGGACCTGCCGGCGCTGGATTGCAGCGTTGGTGTGAATGTGAACCTGCCGCTGTCGGGTCAGATCGCAGCCGTCACCCTGGCGAATGGCACCGAGCTCCGTCAGCATATACGCCCCGATCACAAGGTGATCCTGGGACTTGGCGACAGCTATGCCTCGGGTCAGGGCAACCCGGATGTGCCCGCACAATGGCAGGACTCGTTGACCCTGGGGGACGGCAATGTCGGCTGGATGACCACCCGGCGCAACCTGGCGCGTGGCGGGCGGGCCCGGTGGCTGGATGAACGCTGTGATCGTTCGTTCTTTTCGTTCCAAAGCCTGACCGCCCTTGGCATCGCCGCACGTGACCCGCATGTCTTTGTCAGCTTCCTGCACCATGCCTGCACCGGGGCCGAGATTTTCGACGGCGTGCTGACGCCGCAGAGAACCGACGACAGCGTCGCGCCCTATAACCGCCGGTCGCAGCTGAACGCCGTGATCGGCGAGCTGTGTCAGAGCCCGGTCAGCGACTATGCCGCCATCAGCGACGACGCCCTGGCGGGGATCGACATTTTCCCACTGCGCCGCCGCAATCGCAGCTGGTTGCGCCCGCAGGACCCGGTCGACCGGGGGGATTTTCGCCGTCAGCGCACGGAAACCGGGCTGGATGAACCTCGCTCAGGTGTGCTGAATTGTCCTGCTGGGCAGCTGCGCGCGCCGGACTTGGTGCTGCTGTCGATCGGTGGCAATGACGTGGGATTTGCCCAGCTGGTGCAATATTTCATCGCCCCGGTGATCCACACGACCTATCTGCTGACCGATCTCGTGTTGCCTGATCTGTGCCCCGCACCCGAATTCCGGGTCGATCCCGCGCTTGCCCCCCATGCGGCGCAATACTGTGCGACCCTGGACCGGAAACTGGACCATGACGTTGGTGATCTGGTTGGCACGCAGCACTCCTCTACCGGGATCGCCGTGAAATACCGCCTTTTGTTCAACAGCTTGCAGCATTACCTGCGCATTCCAAAATCACGTATCGTGATGGCGCAATATCCCGACCCCTTGCGCCTGACCGAGGCCGCACCGGATCCCTGCGCCCCCGTATCGCAACCGGCAAACGTGCATGGATCACCAACTGGGGCGAACCCCTATGGGCCTTGGACCGGGCTGAAAACCGTCGCCCCCGAGGAAACCCTGCGCAACTGGCGTTTCAACCTGCTGAAGGATGAAAGCCGCCTGATCCTGCTACAATTTGACAAGCTGCGCGAACAGCTTGCCATAACAGCCCGCAGCGAAAACGTGACCTTCGCCTGCGAAACCCGCGACGCATACCTGGGCCATGGTTGGTGGCAGGGTCGTCAGCTGACCCTGCCCAACAGCCGCACCGCCCCCTGGGCCCCGTCGCACTGGGCGCCCTATCGCTATGAACGCCACGGCCGCGCAGTGCGCACGGGCAATGACAGCGCCCTGACCCAGGCCAATGGCAAGGTCGCGATCAGCGGCGCGGTGCATCCCAACCTGATCGGTCACACCCTGATCGCCGATGCATTGATGCGCCGTCTGGGTTACGGTGCCCTGCCCCCCCCCGCCGCGCAATCTCCCGCCCATGGCCCCCGCTGAGGCCAGGTATTTCCACCCCCGCCCCTTGCACCGCCGCGCCAAATCAGGCACCACAACAGGGTTGACCAAACGGTCCGGTTTACCGGCATGTTTGGGAGGAATTGAAACATGGCGGACGGCAGTATGGACAAGGCAGTGAAACCCACCGAGGATATCTCGGTTCGTGAAGTTTTTGGCATCGACACGGATATGGTCGTGAAGGGGTTTGAGCCCGGCATGGATCGTGTGCCCGACATCGACCCGACCTATAAGTTCGACCCCGACACGACGCTGGCCATCCTGGCTGGCTTTGGCCACAACCGCCGCGTCATGGTGCAAGGGTATCACGGCACGGGCAAATCGACCCATATCGAACAGGTCGCGGCCCGCCTGAACTGGCCCACTGTGCGCGTCAATCTGGACAGCCACATCAGCCGCATCGACCTGATCGGCAAGGACGCGATCAAGCTGAAAGACGGCATGCAAGTGACCGAATTTCAGGAAGGCATCCTGCCCTGGGCGCTGCGCAATCCGACCGCCATCGTGTTCGACGAATATGACGCAGGCCGCGCCGACGTGATGTTCGTGATCCAGCGCGTTCTGGAACATGACGGCAAGCTGACGCTGCTGGACCAAAACGAGGTCATCACCCCCCACCCGTCCTTCCGCCTGTTTGCCACCGCCAACACCGTTGGTCTGGGTGACACGACCGGGCTGTATCACGGTGTGCAACAGATCAACCAGGCCCAGATGGATCGCTGGTCGCTGGTCGCCACGTTGAACTATCTGTCGCATGACGCGGAAACCAACATCGTTCTGGCGAAAAACCCGCTGTATAACACCGACAAAGGCCGCAAACAGATCAGCCAGATGGTGACCGTCGCCGACCTGACCCGCACCGCATTCATGAACGGGGATCTGTCCACCGTCATGTCGCCCCGTACGGTGATCAACTGGGCCGAAAACGCGTCCATTTTCCGCTCGCTGGGCTATGCCTTCCGCCTGTCCTTCCTGAACAAATGTGATGAACTGGAACGCCAGATCGTCGCCGAGTTCTATCAGCGTTGCTTTGACGAAGAACTGCCGGAGTCTGCTGCCAGCATGAGCATGGGGTGAACAACATTCCTAACCCTCTCAAAGGTGCGCCTTTGAAAGATTGGCCAGACTATCCTCTGGTGTTAGGTGGTGTGCTTCTAACTGTTTTCGTTCTAACTTGGCTCAAAGGCGTTCCCTATACTGATGAGCTGGCGACAGTTACACTCGGCGTATGGTTTTTTGCCCTGGGTGGGAAAATCGCACACTATCGAAAGCGTGACAAAGACGTAGAAGGAAATGCCAACGCTTGGTTCCCAGCATGGAGACACTCGGTCCTTGCTGACATTCTCGCTGTGATAGGGTTGATCCTAATGGCACTAGGCGTAGGCAAACTGGCAGGATTGATATGAACAAACCCTCTGACAACCCCGCCGATCCGTTCAAAAAGGCTCTGGCCGAAGCGACTAAGGTCATGGCGGATGATGCCGACCTGTCGGTCACTTATTCGGTCGACCCACCCGGTCTGACCAATGATGCCGTGCGCCTGCCGCAGGTGACGCGGCGCATGACGCGGGACGAGGTTCTGTTGGCGCGGGGCACGGCGGATGCGCTGGCGTTGAAACACAAGTTTCACAATGATGCGACCCACGCGAAATACGCCCCCCCCGGCCAGATGGCGCGGGACTTGTACGAGGCGATGGAGACCGCCCGCTGCGAAGCCATGGGCGCGCGCGCGATGCCGGGAACGGCGTCAAACATCGACCACAAGATCGCCGAAGATGCCGCCAAACGTGGCTTTGACCAGATCACCGCCGCCGCAGATGCGCCGCTGGCAGACGCCGCGGGCTTCCTGGTTCGTCACCTGGCAACGGGCCGCGACCTGCCGCCGGGCGCGGCCAATGTCATGACCCTGTGGCGTGATTTTATCGAAGGTCAGGCCGGCGGAACGCTTGAGGACCTGGATGCAACCCTTTCTGATCAAACAGAATTTGCAAAATTCGCCCGTCAGGTGATTGACGATCTGGGCTATGGCGACCAGTTGGGCGAAGATCCCGATCAGGACGACCAGTCCGATGACGAGGCCGAAGAGGATCAGGAAGAAGAACAGGACAGCCAGTCCGAGGAACAGTCCGACAGTCAGGAGGAAGCCGAGGCCAATCCCGAGCAGTCGCAAGACGAACAGATGGACCAGACCGAGGCGCAGGTCTCGCTGGATGATCTGTCAGACGAGGACATGGGCGACGAGGCAGAAATGCCCGATGGCGAAGCCCCGCTGGACCCGCCCCCGCCCGCACCGGCGTCCGAGGCTGATCCGAATTATGAGGTGTTCCTGCCGGAGTTTGACGAAGAAATCCGTGCCGAGGATCTGGCGGAACCGGCCGAGCTGGAACGCCTGCGCGCCTATCTGGATCAACAGCTGGAACCCTTGAAGGGTGCTGTGTCGCGCCTGGCCAACAAGCTGCAACGCCGTCTTCAGGCACAGCAGAACCGCAGCTGGTTGTTCGACCTGGAAGAAGGCATTCTGGACGCGGGCCGTCTGGCGCGTGTCATTGCCAACCCGACCACGCCGCTCAGCTTCAAGCAGGAAAAAGACACCGAATTTCGCGACACGGTGGTGACGCTGTTGTTGGACAACTCGGGGTCGATGCGGGGCCGTCCGATTTCGATTGCCGCGATCTGTGCCGATGTTCTGGCGCGCACGCTGGAACGCTGTCAGGTCAAAGTCGAGGTGCTGGGCTTTACCACCCGCGCCTGGAAGGGTGGCCAGGCGCGTGAAAAATGGCTGGCCGATGGGCGGCCGCAACAACCCGGACGCCTGAACGATCTGCGCCACATCATCTATAAGCAGGCCGACGCCCCCATGCGCCGGACCCGGGCCAATCTGGGCCTGATGATGAAAGAGGGACTGCTGAAAGAAAACATCGACGGCGAGGCGCTGGAATGGGCGCATCGCCGTATTGTGGCCCGCCCTGAGGCGCGTAAAATCCTGATGGTGATCAGCGATGGCGCACCGGTCGATGACAGCACCCTGTCGGTTAACCCTGCGAATTACTTGGAGAAACACCTGCGCGATGTAATTGCCATGGTGGAAAAACGGGCACAGGTCGAACTGTTGGCGATCGGGATCGGCCACGATGTGACGCGCTATTATGACCGCGCCGTGACCATTACCGATGTTGAACAACTGGCCGGTGCCATGACCGAACAACTGGCGTCGCTGTTCGACCCAGACCCCCGCGCCCGGGCGCGCATGATCGGCATTAAAAAGGCCAGCTGATGTTCCAAAGTTTTGAGACCACCGCCGACCCGACCCAGGGCCCTGCCCGGCTGGCGCGTTTGCGCGATTTGATGGCGCGCGACGGGTTGGACGCGTTTTTCGTGCCCCGCGCCGATGCCCATCAGGGCGAATATGTCGCCGCCTGCGACGCACGTCTGGCCTGGTTGACCGGGTTTACCGGCTCTGCCGGGTTCGCGATTGCGCTGGCGGCAAATACGGGCGTGTTCATTGACGGGCGATATCGCAATCAAGTGCGTGCACAGGTCGATCTGGACCATTTCACTCCCGTGCATTGGCCCGAAACACAGCCCGGCCCCTGGCTGTTGGATCAGCTGCCGGATGGCGGCAAGGTGGGCTTTGATCCCTGGCTGCACACGGCGGCCGAGATCGAAAAGCTGCAAACTGCGCTGGGGGATCGGTTCGCGCTGGTCGCCAGCGAAAACCTGGTTGACCAGATCTGGAAGGACCGCCCCGCTGCCCCTCAGGGTCATATCACACCGCATCCGATTGAGTTTGCAGGGCTTTCCCATGGTGACAAGCGGGCAAACCTGGCCGCAGCTCTGCGTGATGCGGGGCAAAAGGCCGCCATTCTGACCCTGTCGGACAGCATCGCCTGGCTGCTGAACATCCGCGGCGATGACATCCCGCATATCCCGGTCGTCCAGGGTTTTGCCATTCTGCACGACACTGGTCGGGTCGATTTCTTTACACACCCGGCGCGCAACCGGTCAATCGGCACGCATCTGGGCCCCGACGTGCGCCTGTACCCCGACAGCGCGTTCGAGGAAGGCCTGGCCGCGCTGGACGGCCCTGTGCGCGTCGACAAGGGCTCGGCCCCCGTTGCCGTCAGCCGCATTCTGGACCGTGCGGACATTACGATCTGCTGGGGCGATGACCCCTGCATCCTGCCCAAAGCCTGCAAGAACGCGGTCGAGATCGAAGGCGCCCGTCAGGCGCATCTGCGCGACGCGGTGGCTTTGGTCGAATTCCTGACCTGGTTCGATGGCACTGTCCCCGGTGGGTCAATCACCGAGATCGACATCGTGACACAGCTGGAAACCCAACGCCGCGCGGGCAACGCCCTGTTGGACATCAGTTTCGAAACCATCGCCGGATCGGGCCCGAATGGCGCGATCATGCATTACCGCGTGTCCAAGGACACAAACCGCACCCTGCAAGACGGCGATCTGATCGTCGTGGACAGCGGCGGGCAGTATCGCGATGGCACCACGGATATCACCCGCACCCTGCCGATTGGCCCCGTTGGGGATGAGGAAAAGACCTGCTTTACCCGTGTGTTACAGGGCATGATTGCGATTTCACGCGCGCTGTGGCCGCGTGGATTGGCGGGCCGTGACCTGGACGCGCTGGCCCGTTTCCCGCTGTGGCTGGCGCATCAGGATTTCAACCATGGCACCGGTCATGGCGTTGGCTCTTTTCTTTCGGTGCACGAGGGTCCGCAGCGGATTTCCAAAGTCTCCGACGTGGCGTTGCAACCGGGCATGATCCTGTCCAATGAACCGGGGTATTACCGCGATGGTGCCTTTGGCATCCGGCTGGAAAACCTGATCACCGTCCGTGCCGCCGAAGTGCCCGACGGCGGCGATCAGGACCGCGCAATGCTGCGGTTCGAGACCCTGACCTTCACGCCAATCGACCGGCGTCTGGTGGTGGTCGAGATGCTCAGCCAGGACGAACGCGCCTGGTTGAATGCCTATCACGCGCAGACCCTGGCGGTGCTTGCCGGCAAGCTGTCCAGCCCGGCACAGGCGTGGCTGGAGCAGGCCTGCGCACCGCTTTAATCCCGGCATGAAATAGTCTGGTTACAATCAGCGGCTTATACTGCCCGACGCGACGTCGCGACAATTTGACGGTTCTCGTGCGCTGCGAAGCACATTAGGATCGGCGCAGCTTGAGGGGGATTTCATGGCTGACCATATCAAGATCCGCAAAGCACAAGGCACTTGGGTGGTGCGCGCTGGCGGCGCCGTTCTGGGCGAAAGCGCCAATGCGTTGGAGCTGAGTGAGGGCGACTATCCGGCCGTGATCTATTTCCCGCGTACCGATATTGCCATGGCAATGCTGGACGCGACCCAGACCAGCACCCACTGTCCGCACAAGGGCGACGCCAACTATTTCTCGATCCAGACGAAATCCACCACGCTGACGGATGCCGCCTGGAGCTATGAGGCACCGCTTGACCCCGTCGAGCGGATCAAGGACCATCTGGCCTTTTACCCGGACAAGGTCACGGTGGAACGGGTCTGACACCCCCGACCGCGCGGATCTGAAAGATCCGCGCCACCGCCCCGCAGGTGCAAATTATTTCAGATAATTTGACGCAGGGGGACCTCGCTGTGCGCAGGCCATCGCAAATGAGACGTGCGCACGCGCCATGTCTAAACTGGGAAACCACCCGCGAACCGGACGCCAAATAAAGCAAAAAAGCATGCGCGGCACGCGCATTCCGCTGGATCACGCCCCGGATCACAGAACAGGATCACAGCACAGGATCAAACAGCCTGTGGTGTCGACACTGTGCCACCACCAACCGCCGCGGAAACGCAGGTTGTAGACGGGCAAGACGTCGCCAGCCCCCGCGCGACGCGCACCGCAAGGTAAGCAAAGGCCTGCGCCTCGAGCATGTCACCGTCCAGCCCAACATCGTCAACCGGTTCAACCGGACAGTCCAACGCCCGCGCCAGCCCCGCCATCATGGCGGCATTCAGACGCCCCCCGCCCGCAACCAACAGCCGCTGGGGGGGCTGCGGGCAATGCTCCATGCCGCGTGCGACCGCCGCCACCGCGCAGGCGGTCAGCGTTGCCGCCGCATCGGCGTCTGACAGGTGGCCCACCGCCCCCGACAGGCCGGAAAAACTGTCCCGATCCAGGGACTTGGGCGGCATTCGATAGAAATAGGCATCTTGCAGGAACGCTGCGACCACCGCTTGATCAACCGTGCCGGACAGGGCCAGTGCGCCGCCCTCATCAAACGCCTGGCCCAGCCGCGCTGTCATCAGGTCGTTCACCGGCGCATTCGCAGGTCCGGTGTCAAAGGCCAGCACGGCACCGATGTCCTGAGGGGCCGCTTTCGACGGGTCCACCCAGGTGATATTGCCCACCCCCCCAAGGTTCAGAAAGGCCACCGGCCCTGTCGCCCCAATCCATTTCGCACAGGCAAAGTGAAAGAACGGCGCCAGGGGTGCGCCTTCGCCGCCCATGGCCACATCCGAGCTGCGAAAATCCGACACGACCGGCAGGCCCAGGATCTCGGCCAGAACCGCCCCATCACCGATCTGATGCGTGCCCCGTCCGCGCGGATCATGGGCCAGGGTCTGGCCGTGAAAGCCGACAATCGCGGCCCCCTCGACGCGCGACAGCACGCTGGCATGGACAGTTTCAACCACCTCGGCGGCAGCCTCTACCCCCGCGTCACCAGGCCAGGCGCCCAGCACGGCACGCAACTGGGCGCGCTCGTCGTCGGTATAGGCGCGATAAGCACTGTCGCCGAAGCCCTCGATTGCCTCGCCATCCGTCAGAACCAGCGCCACGTCGACCCCATCCAGCGATGTGCCCGACATCGCCCCCAAGGCCCAGACCGATCCCGGTTTCAACATGCTCTTCCCCTTTGCCCGCGCCCGTTCTATACGAGATCATTCAACCCCAATGATGGACCGAGTGACGATGACCTACCACCCCAAATCAGACTTCATGCGTGTGATGATCGAACGCGGCTTTCTGGCCGACTGCACCGATTATCAGGCGTTGGACGAGGCCCTGATCCAAGGCGTGGTGCCAGCCTATATCGGCTTTGATGCGACGGCCAAGTCATTGCATGTCGGCTCGCTGATCCAAATCATGATGCTGCGTTGGTTGCAGACGACCGGCCACCAGCCGATTACCCTGATGGGCGGCGGCACGACGAAAGTGGGCGACCCCAGCTTTCGCGCCGATGAACGCCCGCTGCTGACCTCTGACCAAATCGATGACAACATTGCCGGGATCAAGAAGGTCTTTGCCAATTACATCGACTATGACAGTGACACGCCGACCAAGGCGCTGATGCTGAACAACGCCGAATGGCTGGATGGTCTGAACTATCTCGATTTCCTGCGCGACATCGGGCGGCATTTTTCGGTCAACCGCATGCTGGCCTTTGAAAGCGTGAAATCGCGGCTGGATCGCGAACAGTCGCTGTCGTTCCTGGAATTCAACTATATGATCCTGCAAGCCTATGATTTCCTTGAGCTGAACCGTCGGTATGGCTGTGTTTTGCAGATGGGCGGCAGCGACCAGTGGGGCAATATCGTCAACGGTATCGACCTGACCCGCCGGGTGTTGGAGAACGAGATCTATGGCCTGACCTCGCCGCTTCTGACCACCTCGGACGGCAAGAAGATGGGCAAGTCGCTGGATGGCGCGATCTGGTTGAACGAGGACATGCTGTCCTCTTATGAGTTCTGGCAGTTCTGGCGCAACACGACCGATGCCGACGTCGGCCGGTTCCTGAAACTGTATACCGAACTGCCGCTTGCGGAATGCGACCGCCTGGGCGCGCTTGAGGGCCAGGCCATCAACGACGCCAAAATCGTTCTGGCCAATGAGGTCACCGCGCTGGCCCATGGCCGCGCCGCCGCCGAAGCTGCCGAAGCCACCGCGCGCGAAGTGTTTGAAAAGGGCGGCACGGGCGATGACCTGCCCACTCTGACCCTGACCATAGACGACATCGGCGACGGGATTTCCATCGTCCAGCTGATCGTGAAATCCGGCCTGGCAAAATCCGGCAAGGACGCCAAACGCCTGATCGGTGAAAACGGCGCCAAGGTGAATGACGAAGCCCTGACAAACGCAGGCTTGATGGTCACGGCCAACGACCTGGCAACGCCGATGAAACTGTCGGCGGGCAAAAAGCGCCACGCGCTGGTCGTCCTTGCCGACTGAACGACTGGACACCAAATCAGAAGACAGCATGGCCCCGAATTTCGGGGCCATTCCTTTTGAAAACGCCCTTTCGGGGGCGGTGAACGCTTGCTAGGGTTCCTGTAACCAGCGACAGGACCCTGCGAATGACAACGCCTTTCAATCCCAACATGATCGCCACCACGCCCCCCCCGGTAGTGGAGGCGCGCCGCTGGCTGGAGGGGATTGCGTTCACCGACGACATGCCGCTGATCAACGTCAGCCAGGCCGCGCCGGTGGATCCGCCCCCACCGGCCCTGCGTCAGGCAATTGCCGACGCCGCGTTGAACGATGACACGACACATCTGTACGGCCCGGTGCTGGGCCTGCCGGATCTGCGCGCCGAAGTGGCCAGCCAGTGGTCCGACGCCTATGGCGGCACCATCGCGCCCGATAATGTTGCCATCACCTCGGGCTGCAATCAGGCCTTTGCTGCAACATTGGCGACCCTTGCCGCACCGGGGGATGAAGTCATCCTGCCAACCCCATGGTATTTCAACCATAAAATGTGGCTCGACATGGGGGGGATTTCCGCCGTTGCGCTGCAAACGGATAGAGAGCTTTTGCCAACCGTCGCCGGGGCCGAAGCGCTGATCACCGAACGCACCCGCGCCATTGCGCTGGTCACGCCGAACAACCCAGGTGGTGTGGAATACCCCGCCGATCTGGTGCGCGCCTTCTTCAACTTGGCCCAGGCGTATGGCATCGCCTTGATCATCGATGAAACCTATCGTGATTTTGACAGCCGCGGTGGTGCGCCGCATGACCTGTTCACCACGCCCGACTGGTCCGAAACACTGATCCAGCTTTACAGTTTTTCCAAGGCTTACCGGCTGACCGGTCACCGGGTTGGTACAATGGTCGCCAGTCCCGATCGTCTGGCCCAGGTTGAAAAATTCCTGGACACGGTCACCATCTGCCCCAACCAGCTGGGCCAACACGCGGCCCTGTGGGGCATGCGTAACCTTGGCCAATGGGTCGCGGGGGAACGTGACGAAATCCTCGACCGACGCGCGGCGATTGAAACGGGGTTTGCCCGCCTGCCCGGCTGGAAACTGCTGGGCTGTGGCGCCTATTTCGCCTATGTGCAGCACCCGTTTGAGATGGCCTCGGACGCGCTGTGCAAACAGATGGTGCGCGATATTGCCGTGCTGGCCCTGCCCGGCACCATGTTCATGCCCAAGCACGACACGGCAGGACAACGGCAGTTGCGCATCGCGTTTGCCAATATTGACCGGGCGGGCATTGCCACGCTGATCGACCGCCTGGCGTCTTTTGCCCCCAAAAGCGTTTCGGAATTAAGGTGACTCACAATTTGGGTCCGGAACGCTCACAACATCAATAAGGTCCGCGCGTTTCCATATATTGTTTTGTCTCAACAATAAGTCGAAACGCTTTAATCACCCAATGCCGCTTGGCATTCTGGGGCGGCTCGCCTAGAAACCTTGAGAGCCCTTGCAGGGCAGAAACTGGGAAAGGAATGAGCATGGCTGCGAAACAAGTCTCGCGCACGCTGGGATGGATCCTGATGGGTCTGGTCATGGTCGGATTGGTGGGCTTTGGTGCCACGAATTTCGGCGGCTCTTTGCGGTCGGTCGGCACGGTGGGAGACACCGAAATCGATGCGGATCGCTACTTTCGCGACCTGAACAACGCCCTGCGCTCATTCGAGGCCGGGACGGGTCAACAGATCAACATGGAAACCGCCCGTGCCATCGGTCTGGACCAACAGACGCTGGGCCGCCTGATCGCCACGGTCGCGCTGGAAAACGAAACCGCCCGCCTGGGCATTTCGGTTGGCGACGCAGAAATCCGCAATCAAGTGGTCGAAATCGACAGCTTCAAAGGTGTCAGCGGCACATTTGACCGCCAAGCCTATGATTTTGCTCTGCAACAGTCTGGCCTGACAGCGCGGGAATTCGAAGCGTCCCTGCGCGACGAAGTGGCCCGCACCATCCTGCAAGGCGCTGTGACCAGCGGCGTGGTGATGCAGCCAGCCTATACCGACACGCTTTATGCCCACGCGCGCGAAGAACGCAATTTCACCTGGGCCGCCCTTGGCCTGGACGCGCTGGAGGTCCAGCCGGCCACGCCGACGGACGACGAACTTGCCGCCTATTACGAGGCCAACCCGAACACCTTCACCCTGCCCCAGATCAAGCACCTGAGCTATGTCTGGCTGGACCCGGAAACGATCATTCCGACCATCGAGGTATCCGAAGAAGACCTGCAAGCGCTCTATGCCGCGCGTTCTGAGGAATATCAGGTGCCCGAACGCCGTATCGTCGAACGCCTGGTCTTTGCCACTGCCGAAGACGCACAGGCCGCCGTCGACCGCCTGACCGCAGGCGAGGTCGATTTCGAAGCCCTGGTCGCCGAACGCGGTCTGGCCCTGGCCGATACCGACATGGGCGACGTGACCCAGGCCGCCCTGGGCGACGCAGGCGACGCGGTCTTTGCGCTGATCGAGCCGGGCAGTGTCTCTTTGCCGGTGAACACCAACCTGGGCCCCGCCCTGTTTCGCATGAACGCCATCCTGGACGCGCAGGAAACGACCCTGGACCAGGTGCGTGATGACCTTCAGGGCGAACTGGCCGCCGACGCCGCGCGCCGTCAGGTCGAAGCCCTGATCCCCGAATTCGACGACCTGCTGGCCGGAGGCGCAACCCTGGAAGAGCTGGCCGAGATCCACGGCCTGACCTTGTCCACGCTGGACTGGTCGGCAGGCGCAAGCGACGGCATCGCCGCCTATGACAGCTTTCGCGAGATCGCCAGCGTCATCACCGTCGAAGACTATCCCGAAGTGACCTTGATGTCGGACAGCGGCCTGTTTGCCCTGCGCGCCGACAGCATCGACGCCCCCCGCCTGCAAGAACTGGACGAGGTGCGTGACCAGGCCCTCGCAGGGTGGAAAGACGGCGAAGCGCTGCGCCTGTTGACGCTGCAAGCCGACGCGATGTTGGAGAAATTCGCCGCTGGTGAAACGCCCGCAACGCTGGGCCTGACCGAAATCCAGGAAGAAGGCCAGACCCGCGATGCTTTCATCGACGGCACCCCGCCCGCCTTTGTGACCAATGTGTTTGACATGACGGTCGGCAACTGGCGCGTCATGCAGGACGCCACCGGGGTCATCGTGGTGCGTCTGGACGCGGTCAATGCCGCCGATCAGGCCAGCGACGACGCAGTGCTGGTCAAAGAAGCCTTCAACGAACAGATGGCGCAAGAAGTCGCGCTGGACGTCCAGGCTGCTTTCTCGGCCACGTTGCAAACCCAGGCCGGGATCACCCTGAACCGCCAGGTGATCGACGCGGTCAACAGCCAGTTCCCGTAAGGAAATCCAATGGCCCTGACCCCTTCTTTCGAGGCTTTCGAGGCCGGATGGACCGCAGGCAAGAACCAGGTGGTTTATACCCGCCTGGCCGCCGACCTGGACACGCCCGTGTCGCTGATGATGAAACTGACTGAGGCGCGCAAGGACAGCTTCATGCTGGAAAGCGTCACGGGGGGCGAGGTGCGCGGGCGCTATTCCATCGTCGGCATGAAGCCCGATCTGATCTGGGAATGCCGGGGCACGGACAGCCGCATCAACCGTCAGGCACGGTTTGACCCGGACGGGTTTCAGGCGCTGAACGGCGACCCTCTGGAGACCCTGCGCGGTGTCTTGGCGGAAAGCGCGATCGACCTGCCTGATGACCTGCCCGCCTCTTCTGCGGGCCTGTTCGGATACCTTGGCTATGACATGATCCGGCTGGTTGAACACCTGCCGAACGTGAACCCCGACCCGCTGGGCCTGCCGGATGCCATGATGCTGCGCCCCTCGGTCGTGGCCGTGCTGGATGGCGTAAAGGGCGAAGTGACGCTTGTGGCCCCTGCCTTTGTCAGCTCGGGCCTGTCGGCAAAAGCCGCCTATGCCCAGGCCGCCGAACGCGTCATGGACGCGCTGCGCGATCTGGAACGCGCCGCAATTGGCGAAAGCCGCGATTTGGGCGATGCGATGGCGTTGGGTGAACTCACCTCCAATTTCTCCAAACCCGATTATTTGGCCGCCGTCGAAAAGGCCAAGGATTACATCCGCGCAGGCGACATCTTTCAGGTCGTGCCCTCGCAGCGCTGGACCCAACATTTCCCGCTGCCGCCGTTTTCGCTCTATCGCAGCTTGCGGCGCACCAACCCCTCGCCCTTCATGTTCTATTTCAACTTCGGCGGCTTTCAGGTCGTCGGCGCCAGCCCGGAAATCCTGGTGCGCGTGTTTGATCGCAAGGTCACGATCCGCCCCATCGCCGGCACCCGCCCGCGCGGCGCCACCCCCGAAGAAGATCGCGCCAACGAGGCCGACCTGCTGGCCGACCAAAAGGAACTGGCAGAACACCTGATGCTGCTGGATCTGGGCCGCAACGACACAGGCCGCGTGTCAAAAATCGGCACCGTGCACCCGACCGAAGAATTCATTATCGAACGCTACTCGCACGTGATGCACATCGTATCCAACGTGGTCGGGGACCTTAGCGAAGATCACGACGCACTGTCCGCCCTTCTGGCCGGTCTGCCCGCAGGCACCGTGTCAGGCGCCCCAAAAGTGCGCGCCATGGAAATCATCGACGAACTAGAGCCCGAAAAACGCGGCGTCTATGGCGGCGGCGTCGGATATTTCAGCGCGGGTGGCGACATGGACATGTGCATCGCGCTGCGCACGGCTGTGGTGCAGGATGAAAAACTGTATATCCAGGCTGGCGGCGGCGTGGTCTATGATTCCGACCCCGAAGCCGAATTCCAGGAAACCGTGAACAAATCCAAAGCCATCAAAATGGCCGCGGAAACGGCAGGCATGTTTGCCCACCGTCGCGGCAACTGACAGCCCGCACCAGCACGCCTGTAAACAGAGGTTTTGCCTCTGACAGGGTTGTTTTCAGCCCATTTCCTCTTGCCACAAATATCCTGGGGCAGCGGCAAATCCGTAAGGATTTGACACGGGGGTGAAACCCCCTTTTTCAACATAAAAAGCGTCGCGTCAGCGACACCGTTTGGAAAGGCTACCGATCCAACATCCATGTTCCTTGCGGGAAAAACGCATGGAAAGCAAAGGCGAACATGACGTCATGGGGCACATCCTTGCCACGCGCGTCACGCACCCGGATCGTGCCCACATCGCGCCCCGCCCCGATTGTACCCACGTCCAGCGCAGAGGCTTGCCCCGCCGTCCAGGAGATCACCACTCCGCCCTCGCGCACCTCGCCCAGCTCAGACAGACGCGTTAGCGGCCAGGCCCGGTCCCCGACCCGCACCACACGCTCCAGCG
>Ga0209345_10001979_pt1 | contig 23545 bp, 16 predicted proteins | sample Cruoilmetagenom7_FD_187294 | JGI IMG/M metagenome (GOLD analysis project Ga0209345, IMG submission 187294) | Oil polluted marine microbial communities from Coal Oil Point, Santa Barbara, California, USA - Sample 7 (SPAdes) (version 2) | ecosystem: Environmental > Aquatic > Marine > Oil seeps ...
AGCCACAATCCAATCCAAGCCATACCCTATGCCCCAACTTATTCTGCCGCCACTCTCACTCTATGTGCATATCCCATGGTGTGTTAAAAAGTGTCCCTATTGTGATTTCAATTCCCATACGGCAAACAATCAATTACCTGAGGAAGAATACCTACAAGCACTGATTCAAGATTTAGAATTAGAGCTACCCTACGTACAAGGCCGAAAACTCAGCTCTATATTTTTTGGTGGCGGCACCCCCAGCCTATTTTCTGCTGAAACCATAGGGCGGATTATTCAAGCCGCCCAACGGCATATTGGTTTTGAAAACAATATTGAAATCACTTTGGAAGCCAACCCCGGAACCTTTGAGCAAGAGAAATTTTCAGGCTACAAAAGTGTTGGTGTTAATCGACTCTCTATCGGCATACAAAGTTTTAATGACCATCACCTCGAAGCACTCGGGCGAATACATTCTTCAGAGCAAGCAACCAATGCCATTCAAATGGCGAGAAATGCCGGCTTCGATAATATTAATTTAGATTTAATGCACGGCTTACCCGGACAGAATACTGCCAATGCTATGGCAGACCTACAACAAGCCATCGATTTAAATCCCAACCATATCTCCTGGTACCAACTAACCATTGAGCCCAATACGGTTTTCTACAACAAACCGCCCACCCTGCCAAAAGATATTATTTTGGAAACTATTCAAGACAACGGCTTACAGCTATTGGCAGACAATGGTTACCAACAATACGAAGTCTCCGCCTACTGCAAAGAGGGAAATAAATCCGCCCACAATATGAATTACTGGGAGTTTGGTGACTACCTAGGCATTGGTGCTGGCGCCCATGGAAAAGTTACCTTAGTAGATGAACAACGCATTATTCGCACCACAAAAACACGAAAGCCAGAAGATTATTTAGCCAGAGAAAATTCTTATACTGCAAGCTGTAATACCATTCCAAACGAAGAATTACCGCTGGAATTTATGATGAATACAATGCGATTAAATGACGGTGTGCCGAAACAGTTTTTTTCAGAAAGAACCGGAGTTTCAATAAATGCTATAAAAAATGGTTTGGATAAACTTCAGAAACTAGGATGGATGGAACAAGAAATCAGCAACTTAGCACCCACAGAAAAAGGGCATAAATTTTTAAATAATCTTCTGGAAGTATTTGATGAATAGAATTTATAACATTTGAGATGGAAAATTTCTCCAGCTGAGTAATTGGTTATACATTTTTTAACAGCTCTTTGATGCCTACTTCAAGAGCATTAAAAAAATCCTCTTGTTCAGCTGGATTGTGCATTCCTTCTTTAATAAAACTAACTAAATTAAAATTTGTCGCCGCCAGTGCTTTAATAAAAAAAGCGACAGATTCTGACTGACCTACACCTTTAAATTTGAATTTTTCAGGCAAATATAAGCCTACTTTTTCTTCTTGCATAGATGCATACCCTTCTCTAAGGTCTAAAATATATGCTTCGGCTCTGTGGCTGAGAATACTAATATCTTCTTTACAATTACCCCATACCAACCAAGGCAAGATATCAACGGCAAAATGCCCTAACGGTTTATGTCTCTGGTGGTGATAATTATAAGATCCCTGATTTATGCAATCTTCAACCATGCTCCCTGTTCCATCTATGATATTCCCTGACCCATCTAAATCAAATGCTACTACCAACTCTGTTCCATCATCTTTTATGTATACCTGATTTTGCACCTCTCCATTCATTTGGTGAATTCGCAATTCAGACGTGTTGCTTAATACCGTATATACAAATGCTGCTATTATTTTTATATCACTATTTTTAAGATCTTTTTTCTTTAATTTTTCTAAAGCAATGCTCTTAGAAATTTTTTTAACAAATGATGGTGTTGCAATGCTAGCTTGAGGTATTAATAACAACGTAAGTAAAATTATTAGATATTTTTTATATGTATAGCGGTATGTTTACGATTCCGTTGGTACGACCTTAGGCTTTTAAAATTAATTAAAAAGTTATATCCCTTAGAAATATAACTACAGGAATTGTTCTTTAGGTTAATCATTACCATTCCTTTAGTTTAAAACTTTCAGTTTTATCTATCCTTTATTTAACAAGTTTAACAACAACCACTATTTTGTTTTTTATCTTCTGAAAAAGGCAGTGAATGATCACTCTGTTTAAATATACCCTGGTGTTGATCAAAGCTTCCTGAAAATTCAAAATGCTCTAAAAACCTCGAACCCTTTAGTATGTGATAGGTATTGCCACACACTGGAACTGCTTTGTTTTTTGGCAGTGTGCTTTGTTTATCCAACTCAAAGGAACAACCATTATTGGGAACTGTTCCTTTATAAGTTACTGATTGACCGTAGTCTTCACGACCAGATTCTAATTCAGATAATTTAAATAAACGGTAAGTCGCGGAATAAAAATTAATATGGTCTATTTTCTTTTGTACTTCGGCGTTGTCGATGCCCAAAGGGCGGTCTTCTACCAACCTTGGGTCGGCAAAGCCTGCTTTTTTTGCCAGTTGAATAAAGTCATTCCAATACAATGCACCACTTAAACATTCTCCATAAAGAACAGGGTCTGCCATTAATACGGCTGAGACACGGCGGTCGGCATAGACATCGGAAAAATAGAGTTCGCCGCCGGGTTTCAATAAACGATATGCCTGAGCTAATACTGCCTGCTTATCCGGCGATAAATTAATGACGCAGTTGGAAACAATAATATCGAAGCTTTCGTCTTCTAAATTTAGTTCGTCGAGTTTTTCGATATAGCCTTTAATAAAACGTACATTGGGTTTTGCAAAACCGAAAGCTTCTCGATGATAATCAATATGCTTATTAGCCACATCCAATTGTTCGTCCGTCATATCGACACCGACGACTTCACCACTCTCACCGACTAATGCAGACAGCACATAACAGTCTTGCCCAGAGCCGCTACCTAAATCCAGAATACGCATGCCTTCAAGTAATTCAGGTGCTACCAGCCCACAGCCGTAATATTTACTGGAAACCTCTGGATGAATTTTTGCCATAATCGGCTTTAGGTGTTTTGGCATATCATCGAGGGTACAACAGGCATCAGTTTTTAAATCATCTGAACCGGATAATTCTTTGCCGTAATAGTCTTTTACTTGTTCTTGGGTAGCTGTTTCATGAATACCTGTCTCTTGCATGCCTGCCCTCTGCATATCTACTTCATCCATATACGTTACTGCCTTTGGTAAATTTTTGTTATTAACTGTGTCATTATTTACGTTGCCATGCGTGGTATTTCTCAACCCAATTTAATATCCCTTGGGGCGCGTGTGCCCTACTCCAGTTACCAGCCACAAACTTATTTGCTTCGCTAATAGTGGGATAGCTGTGAATAGTCCCCAGGATTTTTTTCAGCCCCAGGCCCTGTTTCATGGCGGTAACAAATTCAGTTAATAAGTCACCTGCATGGTAACCCACAATGGTGGCACCGAGAATTTTGTCTTTACCCGGCACGGTGAGTACTTTTAGAAAACCTTCGGCAGTGTTATCGGCGATAGCACGGTCCAAATCATCAATATCGTATTTGGTGATTTCATAAGGTATGTCTTTAACGATGGCATCCGCTTCACTCAATCCGACATGGGCCACTTCGGGATCAGTAAAGGTTGCCCAAGGCACCACGGTGTAATCTACTTTGAATTTTTTAAAGCGACCAAACAGTGCATTTACGGCGACATACCAAGCTTGATGTGAAGCGGTGTGAGTAAACTGATAGGGGCCTGCTACATCGCCACAGGCGTAGATATTGGGGTAACGGCTACGTAAATACTCATCCACCGTCACGGTACCATTAGGGTTTAATTCAATGCCTAAACTTTCTAACCCAAGCCCGCTGGTATTGGCTCTTCGGCCTACTGCTACCAGTACCTTATCAAAACTTACTTCTACATTTTTTTCTTCGGAAGCTCCAACTTCTTCTAACAGCGCAATATTTAACAATGAGGCGTTATTTTCTTCACGTTGTTCAAAGCCGATGGTTTTGTGGCCTACGAGTACGTTAATGCCTTCGTTAACAAACCGCTGTTGGACAAAAGCTGATACGTCCTCATCCTCACGAGGTAACACTCTGGACATCATATCCACTACGGTGACCTCGGAGCCCAGACCATTAAAGGCCTGAGCCAGTTCACAGCCAATGGGACCACCACCTAACACTAAAAGTTTTTTGGGTAATTCATTGAGGTCCCAGAGGTTACCTGAGGTGAGATAATCCAACTGGTCCAAGCCTGGAATAGGCGGCACAAAGGGCCGAGCACCTGAGGCAATCACAATATTCTGGGTATAAATACTTTTGCCATCTACCTTAACTTCCCAAGGCGAAACAATGGTTGCCTCACCCTGAACACAATCCACACCCAAGGAGCTGTAGCGCTCTACAGAGTCATGGGGTTCTATATCTCGCACTACTTGCCTTACCCGCCCCATAACTTCAGCAAAATCTATTGTGGGCTCAGCTACCTGAATGCCCAGCTCATTGGCTTTGGAAATTTCTTTTACCGCTCGCGCTGCGCGAATAAGTGCCTTACTGGGAACACAGCCGGTATTAAGGCAGTCGCCTCCCATTTTGTGCTTTTCTACCAATGTCACTTTGGCTTTTACTGCCGCAGCAATATAGGAGCTAACTAACCCGGCACTACCTGCTCCAATGACGACCATGTTGGTATCGAAGGATTTGGGTTTTGGGTAGTTTTTGTAAACTTTTCTGCGCTGTACAACGCCAACGATGGCCCGGGCAATAAAGGGAAAAATGGCCAACAGTACAAATGAAAGCAAGAGCGTGGGCGTTAGAATTCCCGAAGCAGAGAATTCCTCTACAGCGCCGAGTTCAGCACCCGCATTCACGTAGACGGCTGTACCCGCTAACATTCCGACCTGGCTAACCAGGTAAAAAACCACAACCCTCATAGGCGTTACGCCCATCACCAAATTGATCACCCAAAACGGCACTACAGGAATAAGCCTTAAGGTAAAGAGATAGAAAGCACCATCCTTTGCAATACCTTGATTAACTGACCCCAGATAATTGGAAAATTTATTTTGTACCCAATCGCGCAATAGAAAACGTGAAACCAGGAAAGCCAACGTAGCACCTAGTGAGCTGGCAAAAGAAACCAGCAACAACCCTGTCCACAAACCAAAGATCATTCCACCGATTATGGTAAGAAGGGCTGCCCCCGGAAATGACAAACTGGCGGCTATGACGTAGATAATGAAATAAACCGCCGCAGTTAACAGTGGCTGTTGTTCATAGAGATTTTGAAAAAAAGCCAAACTGAGATATTGCTCACCATCAAAAATGATGTAACCACCCACAATTAGGGCTATAACTAGTAGTAGTGCAACCTTTTTGAGTGGCATGTGATCTCCATTTGCCTAGGGGTTGTTGATACTTAGTATTGCCTGCCCGCTTTAGAGCTGTTTTTGTACGATCGGTTCAATATGCCAGTTCAATATTGTTCTGAACGACTGTTTGGACTGTCATCAAAATGACAAAAAAGTGCAATATGCTATTTTAAGAATTATGTAAAGAATATATGCCCTACATAAAGTGCTATAACTTCGAGAATAAATGCTATGAATGAATCATCCACCAATAACGTAGCCCAGAAAACTGTTATGGCCGAAGAAGAAATTAATCTCAGCAGCTCTGAATACTATAGCAATCGCCATATTGGCCTGATGCAATTCAACCTCAGGGTTCTCGAGCAAGCGCTAAACGAAGACTATCCTCTATTAGAGCGATTCCAGTTTCTGATGATATTCAGTAGCAATATGGATGAGTTTTTTGAAATTCGTCTCGCAGGCCTTAGGCGCCAAGTCAGTTTTGCCCGGGAAACAGTAAGCACCGACGGTATGCGCCCACAGGATGTGCTGCATACCTTAAGTGAACAAATAAAGCTGGCCATTGAAAAACAGTACCACGTACTCAACGATGTATTGCTACCTGCATTGCACCAACAAAAGGTAAGAATTCTGCACCATACGGATTGGAATAAATCCGTAGCGACCTGGGCCGAGGAGTATTTCCGTAACCAAGTCATGCCCATTATTAGCCCTATTGGCCTGGATCCGGCACACCCCTTCCCTCGATTGGTTAATAAGAGTCTTAACTTTATTGTATCTCTGGAGGGAAAAGATGCCTTTGGTCGAGACAGTGGTATGGCCATTGTGCCCGCGCCACGCTCTCTGCCCAGATTGTTCAGAGTACCTGATGAGCTCTGTAATGATGGGGATAATTTTGTACTACTGTCATCTCTGATCGAAACCCATATTGATGACCTGTTCAACGGCATGACCACCACTGGCTGTTACCAATTCCGTATCACTCGAGATGCAGATTTGGACGTGAACGCTGCCGAAGTAGAAGATATCGCTAGAGCACTTCGCGGTGAACTACACTCACGCCGGTTTGGCAGTGCGGTACGGCTAGAAGTTAATAAAGATTGTCCGGAATATCTTGTCAACTTTTTGTTGGATCAATACAACCTGGCAGAAGATGAACTCTATCGGGTAGAGGGGCCCGTGAACCTAGGCCGAATAATGCAGCTAACCAACATGCTGGATCGCCCAGATTTGATTTTTCCACCCTTTACGCCCTCTATTCCCAAACAATTACGAGATAAAGATGTCAGTATTTTCGACGTTATTCGCAAAGATGATATTTTGCTGAAGTACCCCTTTGAGTCCTTCACCCCCATCATTGATCTTCTCCGGCAGGCTGCAAGAGACCCTGGTGTACTGTCTATAAAGATGACGCTCTACCGCACTGGAGCATCATCAGAAATTGTTGATGCACTAATCGAGTCTGCTCGAGCTGGAAAAGAAGTTACTGTCGTTATCGAGCTTCGCGCCCGCTTTGATGAAGAGGAAAATCTACAGCTTGCTGCTCAGCTTCAAGAAGCCGGAGCTGTTGTAACATATGGTGTGGTTGGCTATAAAACCCACGCCAAAGCATTGCTCATTGTTCGCCGCGAAGGTGCCAAACTGCGCCGCTACGTCCACTTGGGCACAGGCAACTACCACTCAGGGAATGCCCGCATTTATACCGACTACAGCCTACTTACCGCTGATCCAGAGCTATCCAGTGATGTACATAAAATTTTCCAGCAACTGACGGGTATGGGTAAAGCAGAGCGAATCAAGAAATTATTCTGCGCTCCGTTTACGCTGAAGAAAAATTTGATTCGCCTAATTGATGGAGAAGCCGACGCTGCGAGGAAAGGAAAAGAAGCCCACATCATTATTAAGGTAAACGCCTTGACCGAGCCAAAAATTATTGCGGCACTCTATGAGGCAAGTAATGCTGGTGTCACCATTGATTTAATTATTCGTGGTATGTGCTGCTTAAGGCCTGGGATTCCCGGCGTTTCTGAAAATATTAAAGTGCGCTCTATTGTTGGGCGTTTTCTTGAGCACTCAAGAGTTTACTATTTTCTCAATGCTACGCCCCACATATTCTGCTCCAGTGCAGATGCCATGGAACGCAACTTGATGCACCGCGTTGAAATTTGTTTCCCCATTCTTAATGCCAGATTACAGGCTCGAATCAGAAATGACTTACAGATTTATTTGACCGACAACTATCAAAGCTGGGAACTACAATCAGACGACAACTATATCCTGAATACTTTAGGGAAAGACGAAGACCTGCGTTCGGCACAAGCTCTATTGTTGGAAAAGCTGGCTGATTAACGTTCAGCCAATTTCAAGCTAAAACCCGCCCCTTTAAGTTGCTGCTGTTCTGCAGACAAAGCAGCACTGGTCAAAGGGTTTCGGGCTAACCAGCCACGGGCAAATAGCAGCGCTACCTCATTGCCGTCTACCCTCGTGATAAAGGGCGGAACATCCTCTATAGAGGCCACATACTTAAATAGTGCTGCCAGCCTTAGCAACACACTCAATCGCTGTAAGTGCAGTGCTCTACGCTCACCATGCTGAGAAAAATCATTGATCGGAAATTTCTGCCGGTGACTGCGAACCAGCAATCCCAAAGCCTGTTGCTCCTGTTTACTAAAACCTGGCAAATCTGAATGTTCGATTAAATACTGACCATGTTTATGAAACTGGCTATGGGCAATACTTAAACCCACTTCGTGGAGCATCGCCGCCCAACTAAGTAGCCCTCTATCGCCCTGATCCAACCCCCAGTCATTGACTACTGCATCAAACAGGAGCATTGCCGTTTTTTCCACTTGCTCAGCATTCTGTTCATCTATCTCACTGCGCTTTATCATCGCAGAGACACTTCTCTCTCTAACATCCTCATGAGATAAACGACCCAGCATATCGTAGGTAACGCCCTCCCTCAGAGCACCTGGAGATGTGACCATATGCTCCAGCTTAAGCGCATCAAATATGCCACAGATAATGGCAACTCCAGGCACAATTACATGTCGACGGCGCTCACTTAACCCCTCTAATTCAGGCAACTCATCCATGTGCTTACTTTCCAGCAGAAGTTTACGAAGGTGCTGCAAACCACTGGCAGAAATTCCTTCTCTACTCCACCCCTGAGCACAGATAACCTGCTCTACTGCACGCATGGTGCCCGAGGAACCCACGGTATTCTCCCAGCCATGCTTTTTGTAAGGTTTGCGAATATTGAGTACTTCCTGATAAGCCATTTGATAGGCTTTCTCAAAATATTTTTTTGTGATTTTTCCACTAGGGAAAAAGCGATTACTGTAACTTACACACCCCATATGAAGACTTTCGCGAAGTTTTGGTTCAAACCGCTGACCGATGACAAACTCGGTACTACCACCGCCGATATCAATGACCAATCGTGAACTATCATCATCGGCGAGAGTATGAGCCACACCTAAATACACTAACCGGGCTTCCTCACGACCAGAAATTATCTCAACTGGATGGCCGATTAAGACCTCCGCCGGAGGAATAAACTCCCCAGCATTTTTTGCTACACGCAAAGCATTGGTGCCCACAACACGCACCATATCCGGCTGAAGCGTATCAAGTGCCTGCCGAAATCGAGATAAGCAGGACAACCCACGGGCTATGGCCTCAAGACTGAGACAATTTTTTTTCATTTCTAATGCTAGTTGCACCCGTTCGGCAAAGGCCTCTATAGGCTTTATTTCGTTATGACTAGCTCGTGCCACAAGCATATGAAAACTGTTTGAGCCCAAATCTATGGCTGCCAGAGTCAAATCACGATCATTATCTGGTGTATCGTTCAATCAAGTATTCCTTTTACTTACAACTTTTCCTTAGGGCTTATTCACTAGCCATCCCGCGGGTGTTATCATTTGTTGCTATTCTACCTCTGCACCATTGAATTCACATTAATTGGAGATCCTCAATGAGCGACAATATCGTTCACGTGACCGATTCCGCTTTTGCAAGCGATGTTCTCGGCGCCGATTTACCTGTACTGGTTGATTTTTGGGCTGCCTGGTGCGGCCCCTGTAAAATGATTGCGCCCATTCTTGATGAGTTATCAACAGAATATGCCGGCCGCATTAAAATATGCAAAATAGATGTGGATGCCAATCCAGAAACACCAGCAAAGTTTAATGTTCGGGGTATTCCCACATTAATTCTCTTTAAAGACGGCAACATTGAGGCCACCAAAGTGGGTGCCCTTTCTAAAACTCAGTTGGTTGAGTTTATTGACGCCAGTCTATAAACAATATTGCAGCAGTGCATCTGCGCTGCTGCAATATTCGCCTTGTTGCGATTTCAATACAGGCCGCCTATACTGACGCAACTGCATCAAGCACTTCAAAACTGAGAATACCCCCAAATTTCCAACGCTGCCTTCTAGGGCATAACCTACAATTCTGACGGACTGTCAGCCAATCCAAATTCTAACAATATCCTATGTCTGCATTTATGAACCTTACTGAACTTAAAACCAAACCCATTGATGAACTTCTAAAAATTGCTTCCGAGATCGGGCTTGATAACCTCGCCCGCTCAAGAAAGCAGGATGTCATTTTCAGCATACTCAAACGTCACGCCAAAAGTGGTGAAGACATCTACGGTGATGGTGTTCTTGAAATTCTGCCCGATGGCTTTGGTTTTCTAAGATCATCTGAAGGCTCCTATCTAGCAGGTCCTGATGACATTTATGTATCTCCCAGCCAAATCCGTCGCTTCAACCTAAGAACGGGCGATAGTATTGCAGGAAAAATTAGGCCGCCTAAAGAAGGCGAGCGTTATTTTGCCATGCTCAAGCTGGACGAAATTAATTTCGATAAGCCTGAAAATGCTCGTAACAAAATTTTATTCGAGAACCTCACGCCACTGTTTCCCGATGAGCGTCTGGTACTGGAATCTGGTAATGGCTCTACAGAAGACTTAACCGGTCGAATCATCGATTTGATCTCGCCCATTGGCAAGGGCCAACGTGGGCTTATTGTGGCTCCGCCTAAAGCGGGCAAGACCATCATGATGCAGCACATCGCACAAGCAATTAGTCGCAATAGCCCTGAATGCCATATCATTGTATTGCTGATTGACGAACGTCCTGAAGAAGTAACAGAAATGCAGCGGACTGTTCGTGCCGAAGTAGTTGCCTCAACGTTTGACGAACCACCCTCACGCCATGTACAGGTAGCTGAGATGGTGATCGAAAAAGCCAAGCGGCTAGTAGAGCACAAGAAAGATGTAGTGATTCTGCTTGATTCCATTACCCGCCTTGCCCGTGCCTATAATACGGTTCAACCCTCTTCTGGTAAGGTGCTGACAGGTGGTGTCGATGCCCATGCTCTAGAGCGCCCCAAACGTTTTTTTGGTGCCGCACGAAATATTGAACAAGGTGGCAGCCTTACTATTATGGCCACCGCACTGGTAGAAACTGGCTCTAAAATGGATGAAGTTATCTACGAAGAGTTTAAAGGTACGGGCAATCAGGAATTACACTTAGATCGGAAAGTATCGGAGAAACGAGTATATCCCGCTATTAATATTCGCCGTTCTGGTACACGTCGTGAAGATTTGCTTATGAGCGAGGAAGACCTTCAACGGGTATGGATTCTTCGCAAGCTACTCCACAGTATGGAAGATGCCGATGCCATTGAGTTCCTTATTGATAAACTGAAAGGCTCCACCTCTAACGATGAGTTCTTCCTCTCTATGAAGAGAAAGTAAATACTCTGTTAGTTTCCTTACAGTAAAAAAGCCCGGCAGCTCTTTCGAGTACTCCGGGCTTTTTTTATTAAGGGGCAAGTCGGGATACCGTCCAACCCCCCGCATCCCTTAAATACTGAAAACGATCGTGAAGTCGAGACTCTCCACCCTGCCAAAATTCAAATTCAGTTGGAACAACCCGGTACCCTCCCCAAAAATCAGGCAATGGCACCTCACCATCTGCATATTTTTGTTTCATCTGAATAAACTGAGCCTCAAGTGCCTGCCGGGACGTAATACGACTGCTTTGCTTTGATGCCCAAGCCGCTAGCTGGCTTCCCCTGGGTCGCTTCAAAAAATATTTTAATACCTCTGTTTTAGATAACTTTTCTGCCTTGCCTCCAATAATGACCTGCCGATCTAACCTCATCCAGGGGAAAATCAAACTGACACTGTCATTTGCTGCAATATGATGCGCCTTTCGGCTACCCAAATTGGTATAGAACATAAAACCTTTTTCATCAAACCCTTTAAGTAATACGGTTCGCTGCCAAGGCTTACCCTTATCGTCTACTGTCGCTAGACACATCGCTGTGGGGTCGGACAGACTTGAATCAATGGCCTGCTCCATCCACAAAGTAAATTGATCAAAAGGGGTGAGCTTTAGGGACTCCCTGGTCAAACGACCATATTGGTATTCCCTACGATTATCTTCGAGCGACATGTAAATCCTCCAGAGCAGGAAACTATTTTAGCGCTAACCCAGGCATCATAAATAGTATTAATAGAGTCAAAACACTTAGCAGGTGATCAATGTCATAGCCATTCTGGAATATTTGGTTTCAATAGATGTGACTGGGACATAGAATAGAACTGACACCATCACCCTGAAAATCTTGTAGAAATTATCTCGGTTCTAACCATGCGTTGTCTCAAACTAGTATCTGTCCTTATCGCCTTACACTTCTCCCAAACAGCTTTTGCCGAAGACCAGGAAACCTCTTTTTTTACTGAAGAAGATGTGATGGGAGAATTGCCGTTAGTATCTTCTGCCTCTCGAATGAGTCAATCCATGAGCCGTGTTCCAGCCAGTGTCAGTATCATTGACCAAGAGATGATCAGTGCTTCTGGTGCCGTAACCTGGGTCGATGTTTTTAGGTTGGTGCCAGGGTTTCAGGCTTATTACATCAATGGAAACCGCTATGGTATTGGCTACCACAGCGATGGCGTACAATTTCCCAACCATATGGAAGTTATGGTCGATGGCCGGTCGATATATGAATCCGCTTTTTCTGGTATCGAATGGGGCTCTTTAGGTATTACGCTTGACGAAGTAGATTACATTGAAGTGGTACGGGGCTCTAATGCTCCGGCATATGGCTCCAATGCTTTTATGGGGGCCATAAACATTGTGACTCAAACACCTCAGCAAGAAAGTGGTGTTCACCAACGTTTTACCATCGGCGATAGACAAACTCGCGAAAGCCATACTCGCTACAGTAACCATATAGCTAAGCTGAATTATCGAATCAGTGCCAATTATCAACACAACGAGGGCTTCCCCTCAGTTAATTTTGGTGAAGATGCCGGGGCACTCAAAGATGGAAAAGAAAGCCTGGGTATTAACTTTCGCGGAATATACACACCTAATATTACCGATACTTTTGACTTCCATGCGGGCTTTAACCACAACAATATGGGCTGGGGCGATGTGGACCATCCCGATGAATACACTCGAACAGACTTTGAAAGCCAATATCAATCGTTAAAGTGGAATCATGAATTTAATGCAACAAATACCCTACAATTGCATTTTTATCACAACAAATTGGAGGGTGAAAATTTTGTTACTCAAGGTCTACTTTCAGAGCTACTGTCCAATGAGCTCAATATACCTATCGCCCCAGAGGACGTAAATCCCTTATTACAGTTTGCTTTTGGTGTAGATATTGATGACCAATCATTTATTACAGGGTCTCTCAGCACAAAGTCTGAACGTTATGATCTAGAACTTGAACATCATTTACAGCTTACCGACAAGCTTCGCACCACTTGGGGAGCCGGCATTCGATACGACAGTATCAAAGGTGAATCCTTTTTCGGTCACGATGATGACGAAACACTAACCAGCCGACGCTTATTCAACCATTTGGAGTGGCGCCCATCCACTCACTGGACCCTAAATGCTGGCTTGATGCTGGAACATAATAGTCTGGTGAATACCATTGCCTCAGGGCGTTTGGGTGCAAACTACCACATCAACAATCAACACACTCTTCGTATCGGCTATGCCCTGGGGAAACGCTCTCCGTCATTAATAGAAGCCAAAGAATTTAATGCCGATATTATTGATAATCAACTTCTAGTCACTGCCATTCGACGCAGCGATGACAACCTTGACGAAGAGCGCCTTAGAAGCTTGGAGCTTGGCTACCTGGCTATGTTTCCAAATCAAGGACTGACCATTGATCTGCGGTTATTCCGGGAAGAAGTACGAGATGCTTTTGATGTCTATCAGCAAGCTGCGGATATCGGCCTACCATTATTCAACCCTGATGAGAACTTTTCTGTCCGCAACAACATTGCAGAATGGGATATGACTGGTGCAGAACTGCAAGTTCGCTATCAGCCTAACAATAAAACACTAATTGCAGGGCACTATGGGTACCGGGATGTAGGTGGTAAGTATATTAGGAGCTTTGAACCAACGACGTATGGAGCCCTAGACAATCGTGGACCACGCCATACGGCAGGTCTTTTGCTCAACCAAAAATTTACCCCCAGCTTTGATGCCAGTATGAATATTTATCACATTAGCGATGCTGCTTGGAGAGATGGTAATGAAGTAAATCAATTTGTCAGAGTAGATGCTCAACTACGCTTTAATTTTTCTATCGCATCAACTACAGGAAATATTGTATTGGTTGGCCAAAATTTAGGGGAAGACTATATGGAGCATGGAGAAAACAATGTCTTTGACAGTAGGTTCTACCTGAAACTGACGATGGACTTTCCTTAATGGCCATTCCACATAAAATATTTCTGTAAAAAAGTTTTACCCTAAACCATATGAAAAAAGCACTATAATTTAACTTGAACCTCAACATTCAGCGACAACACATGGACAGTGTTACTCCTCAGTTGAAATGGATACAGCAACGTAAAAATTATATTTTACGTTTAAGCTTTTTGTTGTGCCTATTTTTTTCCTGCTCGACCACAACAGCTAATACGTTGTTATTACTTTCAGGTAATGCCACCTACTATCAAGAGACAGCCCAGAGCATACAAACCAACGCGGTAAATCTTGGTATACCCAATAACCAGTTTGATGTACTAACGGTTGAACAACTTAATCGACAGTATAAGAACCAGCAACCCTCTGCCAAATCTTATGAATTAATTGTTGCCATTGGTACTGTTGCAGCTACGGATGCTATCCAGCACAGGGGGGAAATTCCGTTACTTAATATATTTATTCCAAAGAATGCGTTTAATTCTATTTATTCAGTGGAAGCACTGCTACCTTCTAAAAAAACAGCTGCCATTTACTTGGATCAACCTTCCAAGCGTCTTATTACTTTAGCTTGCCTACTCAAGCCAGAAGCAAAAAAATTCGGCACGATATTTGGTCCTATCTCCAAAAATATTCAACCCGAAATAGAACAGGTGACAACAGCGCGTGGAATTAAGCTCAACTATGATTTCCTATCTAAAGAAGATAACCCTGTTGCTGCACTTAAACCTGTTGTTACGGCAAGTGAATTATTTATAGCTATTCCCGACCACGCTATTCTCAATAGAGCTATAGCCCGTTGGATTTTGCACCTTGGATTTCAACATAACATACCTGTGATTGGGTTCTCTAACGCCTATACCAATGCAGGTGCCATTGCGTCTGTTTATTCCTCACCAGAAAACATTGGAAGACATGCAGCTGAACTCATAGCCAGCTGGTTAAAAAATAACGATAGTAGTATTTGGAATCCACAATATCCTCGTTATTACACCATCAGTACAAACCCTGCGGTAGCAAGATCACTCGGTATTTCTTTACCCGAAGAAAAAGAACTGTATACAAAATTCAAACAAATGGAAGTGATGGAAAATGACAAGTAAATACTTACTTAATAATTCTATCCACCTTCGTTTTCTTGCTGTAGCACTACTCCCATTGCTATTAATTACTTTTGCACTGAACCTGTACACCATTGACGCTCGAAAAAATGACCTAACAATAAACCTAAATACTTCTGGAGAAATGGCTTCTGATTACCTCGCCACTGTTTCAGATTTTGCACTTTATTCACGGAATCTAGCGCTGCTCGAAACAACAGCAGAAGCTGTCGTACAAATTCCTGACGTAACCAGCGTTGTCTACACGGATCAAAACCATGGAATTATATTTAGCTCTGGAAACTTTCCTGAAATTGCCCTGCCCTCTTTTTCTACTCGACAAGTAACGCCACAACATAATTTCTTATTTTTTAAAAAGCCTATCTATCTGTCTGGCATTGAATTTACTGATTATCAGGAAGAAGCCTCAGAGCTGGAAAAAAATGCCGAACTCATAGGCTGGGTGATTGTGGTCGTTGATCAATCATCATTATTAGAGAAACAGCAGGATATTGTTACCACCTCACTATGGTTTTCTGCCGTAGGTTTTGCTGTTGCCACTATTTTGACCTATTTGCTCAGCCTGATGCTTATTGCTCCTATTCGCCAGCTAACAACAACTATCAAGAAAATGGCGAGTGGCAACCTAGATATTCGTGCAGAAACGGGAACAAAAGATGAGCTGTCCGTTCTTGCCAACGGTATTAACCAACTAGCCAAATCTGTTAACGAAGGCAAAACAAATCTCGAAGACAGAATTCGAGTTGCCACACATCAATTACAGGAAACATTGGCCAATCTTAAGAAAAAAAATCTGGAACTGGAAACAGCTCGGGAAGATGCAGAAACAGCGGATCAGGCAAAGACTGATTTTTTAGCTCGTATGAGCCACGAGCTTAGAACACCCATTACCTCCATACAGGGTTTTGTGCGATTATTGGAAACCAGTAACCTACTTGAAAATGATCGAAACTATTGCCAGATAATTGATCAAGCGGCATTGCAGCTACTCACTCTAATCGATGACATTTTAGCATTTTCAAAATTGCAATCGGATACCGTGGAATTGACCCACCAGCCTATTGACCTTGCAGAATGCACTGAACAAGTTGTCGCACTTTTTACTCCTCAAGCCCAACGCAAAGGGCTTGAACTAATGATTGACTACGCGCCAGAACTTCCGCTACATCGAATAGGCGACTCCATCCGAATACAACAAATTCTAAGTAACCTAATTGCCAATGCCATTAAATTTTGTGAAAAAGGTGGTGTGTATGTTTACTTGAATACGAATGAGCAACAGGAAGTTCTCTTTGAGGTCCAAGATACGGGAATTGGTATTTTGGCGGAGGCTCAAGATCAATTATTCAATGCATTTTCCCAAGCTGATACTTCAATCTCAAGACTGTATGGCGGAACCGGCTTAGGGCTCTCTATCGTTAAAAACCTGGTGGATCTGATGAAAGGCCAGATTGACCTCCGCAGCACCGTAGGCAAAGGTTCCTGTTTTCAAATAAGCATTCCTCTACCATTATGTGACACCCAACCGGACTGGCAGGTAGAACAAATAACAGTTGTACTTGTCGGATGCCAGGAGCTAATAAAAAATTCTGTGATGCATTCATTTGAACGCTTTGGTATTACAGATATTATTGTTATAGAAAGAGAAAAACTACTCAGCACCGTCACAACATTAAGCAGTAATGACAGGGTAATACTTTGTCCACCAACACAATTACCTAAGGATCTCGACATCACAAAATTTATGCTGGAGGTCCGGGAAAAAACACCAGCCAAACTAATTTTAATAGCAACTCAATTTAATTTTTACCAACAATTTAATGCCATGGAGCGCGCAGCACTGCAGCCTATTGCTTTTCTCGCCTCCCCTCCCCCATTATCAGAGCTTCACCGCGCTCTTCAACAACAAACCTCTAATAAATCTTCTACTGCTGTAACTATATCGGACCTACAAGTTCTCGATGGTGTAAACATTTTAATTGCTGAAGATAATCAATTTACCCGACTATTGCTTGACACTCTACTTAGTAAACTGGGGGCCTACTGCACCCTCACTAGTAATGGCAATGAGGCTCTAGCTGCATGTCAGTATGATCATTTCGACTTGTTTTTGGTTGATGTTCATATGCCGATGAAAAATGGTATCGCAACGGTTCAAGCTCTTCGCCAAAGTAATAATCTTAATGCAGGAATTCCAACATTAGCAGTGACCGCCGATATTCTGCAGCAGGAGAAAAAATCCCTTTATGAGGCCGGAGCAAACGGCTTATTAATTAAGCCCTTGGATGAACAAGAACTGCTTGAAAAAATATGCCAGCAATTGAATATCTCACCACCTCAAGAACCAATGTTAACTACAGATACCTCTCACGATGTTTCTGTAGAAGTATTCCGACAAGAAGTTTGCGATTTACTGGATAGTGCAAGGGAAAACCTAGCGACCAATAGTATTACTGCGCTGAGGGAGAATATTCACCAGTTATTGGGCATAGCTGGTGTATTCAACTTAACCCTACTGGAAACACAGGTGAAGAAGCTACACCGTCAGGTAAAAACAAATAATTTGGAAGATATTACAGAGCTAATCGATGGTGTTGAAACTGAGGTCAATAAAACCCAGTTCTGATATGTCCATTTGGTGTTCTTATAATTTAGTGCTCTTATAAAAAACGTCATTTTCTAATAAGAGCACTTTTTTAATCTTACCGCTTTAAAACATCTTACATCCCACGAACAACAATAATCCCTTCTACATTGCGAATTTCATTCAGTAATTCTGCCGTAGGCGCCGAGGCAACATCAACAATATTATAAGCAATATCATCACGGCTCTTATTCACCATATCAATCACATTCATACTACGGTCGGCCAAAAGTGAAAGCACACTACCCAGCACCTTGGGCACATTTTCATTACAAAAGGTAATACGATACCCGCCATTTCGTGGCATTTTTGTAGCAGGGAAATTTACTGAATTTACGATATTTCCATTTTCCAGATAATCCATCAACTGATCTGCAGCCATCATGGCACAATTTTCTTCAGCTTCTTCTGTACTGGCACCAATATGAGGCATCAACAGTACGTCATTGCGACCCAACAATTCTGGTGTAGGGAAATCAGTGACATATTTGCCCAATTTACCGCTGTCCAATGCATTTTGTACTGCGCTGGCATCTACCACTTCTTCACGCGCAAAATTGAGCAAAATAGCTGAAGGCTTCAGACACTTCAATGTATCGGCATTAATTAAGTGACGAGTCACATCTAGTGCTGGAACATGCAGAGTAATAAAGTCGGCCCGGGCCAAGATGCTCTGCAAGTTATCCATTTTTTCTACATTACTGGATAAACGCCAAGCGGCTTCAACAGAAATAGCGGGGTCATAACCGACAACGTTCATGCCCAATTCCAGCGCCATATTAGCCACCATGGAACCAATGGCACCCAAACCTACAACACCCAGGGTTTTTCCTGCCACTTCACAACCGGCAAACTGTTTCTTTTGCTTTTCCAATAGCGACGACATCTCGGCACTATCTTTAATATCTGTCAGGCCCTGCACATAGCTCATACCACCAAATATATCCCGCGAGGCCATAAACAAAGCCGAAGCAATCAATTCTTTTACCGCATTGGCATTGGCACCCGGTGTATTAAATACCACGATGCCTTTTTGGGTAAACTCAGCCACGGGGATATTGTTAACACCGGCACCCGCTCGAGCTACTGCACAGACGCTAGTTGGAATTTCTTCATTGTGCAGCTTGTGGCTACGCAGCATAAAAGCATCAGGTTCAGAAAACTCACTGGCAATTTCGTAACGATCACGAGGAAATCGATCTAGCCCTTTGGATGAAATTTGATTGTAAGTACGAACTTTATACATGCTTTTTCCCAACTTTATATTCGATAAATAATTTTAGATGAACGGCATCTAGATCTTGTTTAAGCAACTTGCTTATAAGCCCATTCTATCCATGGCATTAATACTTCAAGGTCTGAAGCTTCAACTGTTGCTCCACCCCAAATGCGCAACCCTGCAGGTGCATCTCGGTAAGCACCAATGTCGTAGGCAACACTTTCCTGCTCCAACAACTTAACTGCCTGCTTAACTTTGTCCGCATCTAGATCCAGACTCAAACAAATACTGGTGTTGGATAATGTTGCAGCATCATTTGCCAAAAAACTGATCCAGTCATTTTTGGCAACAAATTGCTTTACTACATCTAGGTTAGCTTCTGACTTGGCAATTGTTGCTTCAGCTCCACCGAGAGATTTCACCCAATCCAATGCATCTAGATAATCTGCTACACAAAGCATGGAGGGGGTATTAATCGTTGCGCCGGTAAAAATGCCCTCAATCAATTTTCCACCTTTGGTTAAGCGAAAAATTTTAGGTAGAGGCCAAGGCGGTGTGTAGCTTTCCAACCTTTCAACCGCTCGCGGGCTAAGAATAAGCATGCCGTGAGCACCTTCGCCGCCCAGTACTTTCTGCCAGCTGAAGGTAACAACATCCAGTTTTTCCCAAGGCATATCCATGGCAAAAACGGCAGAAGTTGCGTCACATATAGTCAAACCTTGGCGATCATTGGCAATCCAGTCGCCATTCGGCACTTTGACACCCGATGTCGTACCATTCCAGGTAAAAATGATATCGTTCTCAGAGTTAGCCTGGCTAAGATCAGGCAATGAGCCATAATCGGCACCGTAATCATTGACGTCATCAAGCTTCAATTGCTTGAGGATATCTGACAACCAGCCCTGACCAAAAGATTCCCAGGACAAAACATCCACCGGGCGTGAACCTAGCAATGACCACAAGGCCATCTCAACAGCACCGGTATCAGATGCAGGTACAACACCTACACGATACCCTTCAGGTAAACCCAAAACCTCTGCAGTTTCTATACAAACCCGCTTTAATGCAGCTTTCCCAACAGCAGCGCGATGAGAGCGCCCCAGTGTAGAAAGATCCAAAGTTGCCACATCGTAGCCAGGGCGTTTGCTACAAGGTCCAGAAGAAAAATTAGGGTTAGCCGGCTTTTGTGTCGGTTTCATCATTCATTGCCTAGGAATAAAAGAGATAAAAAGAAGCGCGCAATTTTAATCGCGATTGCCCAAAGAACAAAGCAATTTGCCTTAATTCAGCATATCAAACACGTTATGTTGGTTATTTTGCAGAACCATGAAGGTATAAAGTCATTAAGATGCAGAGTCGTTAGACTTAGAATTCATTAAGACCACCTGACCATTTCAGAAGCCATTTCCAAAAACTACCGCCAAAAACCCCCTTAAAATAAAAGGGGCGGCCTAATAGACTGCCCCTTCTTTAAATGATGAAGACACGGAAAGCTATTTTAACTTTGTCCGCTCTTTTTCGATCAAGAAACTAGCAACTTTCAACATACCATCATGACCACCGGCATCTCTCCCTGATATCCGAAACTTACCATTAACAACAAGCTCTGGTGTCCCTTGGGTGCGATACCTAGCTTGCTTTTTCTCAGCTATGCCCACAGCCATTTCAATACTACCGGAGTTAAATACCTTGCTAAAACGCTCTCTAGATACACCATTGGCCACAAACAAGTTGGCTATTTCATCCTCACTTAACAATTTTTGCTTTTTGAGGTTCATGGCCTCGAAAATAGCAATATGTATGGTATCGAAAACTTTTAACGCCTTCGCCGTGTAATAAGCTTTTGCGTGTAAACGCATAGGCTGGGCCCAAACTGCAGGAACGCCAACAAAATTAATATCATCAGCCTGAGCTTCTAACCAAGAATGCACTTTAGGTTCAAAAGCGTAACAGTGGCTACACCCATACCAAAACACTTCGGCAACTTCTACTTTTGAAGGATCAGCTGTGGATACGGCTTCAGGTAAGACTTCATAATGAAGCCCTGCTTTGTACGGGTCTTCTGTTGCCTGGCAAGCGGCCAGAGGTAAAAATGCGACAATAAATAGTAGCGAAGATAATAGTCGGCTCATCAATTTATCCCTTTGAAGTTGATTTCGTTTGCGCTGCTTTCGTTAGAACTACCTCAATTACTGCTAATAGACACTTCTAATTACGAGGGTTCCCGATTTAGAGCAACTTACTAAATACAAATATACAGGTACAAACATAAAAAAAGCGGCTCAAAGCCGCTTTTTTTACAATTGACTGATTACTTTAGGCCGGCAATAAAATTGGCAACTGCTTCAATTTCAATATCGCTCATATGTGCAGCTACACCACGCATAACCTTAGTATCTCCATCATTGGATCGCCCTGCCTCATTATTTGGTTCATGAGCACCGGTACGAAATGCACGCAACTGCTTTGCGGTATATTCTGAGAATTGACCACCAAGAGCTGGATAACCTGCTGGAGCATTGCCCTGACCCGATGGTGAATGGCAACCAGTACAACCTGGAACACCCGTTTCCATATTGCCACCACGATACAAACTTTCACCGCGGTCTAGATTCTCTTCTTTGGCTCCTGCCATCTGAATCGACTTAGATGCATAGAATGCAGCAATATCGGCCAAGTCCTGATCAGAAAATGCATTCAGCATACCTGTCATTTCTAATACTTTACGGGTTCCTGCTTTAATATCCCCAAGCTGCTTGGTTAGATATTTTTCACCCTGACCCGCCAGCTTTGGGAAGCTAGCCGCTGGGCTATTACCGTCAGCACCATGGCAACCAGCACACATGGCTGTTTTTGCCTGGCCCGCAGCAGCATCGCCATCGGCAAAAGCAAGCGAAGAAGCCATAATTGACGAAGCTACGGTAAAGCCCAGTACCGCAGCAAATCCTAGAATCATTTTTTTCATTGGTTAATCCGCTCTCTGCATTCCGCTACAATAGAAAACTCAATATAAAACTTGTATTACATTATAAAAAGCCGGGGCATTATATACTAACTCCACCCTGACCTTAATAGGTGAAATCAGGTTATCCAAAAAGAACCTGTTTACAAAATTAGAGCCATCCATGCCCAATTCAATCGAGTCCAACCCTATCGCATTTACCAAAGCACAGTTTTTACTCAGTGCACCAACCATTAAACAGTGCCCAGATGATACCGGTAAAGAAGTTGCTTTTGCAGGTCGCTCCAATGCAGGAAAATCAAGCGCACTCAATACCTTAACGGATAATAAAAAGCTAGCCCGCACCAGTAAAACCCCAGGGCGCACCCAATTGCTGAATTTTTTCTCCCTTGATGAAAACAGTCGTTTGGTTGACCTGCCCGGCTATGGGTTTGCAAAAGTACCCAAAGCCATGAAACAAGCCTGGGATCGAAACCTCGCTGGTTACCTCCAAGAACGACAATCATTGCGTGGACTGGTGATGCTGATGGATATTCGCCACCCCCTACAACAGTATGACTGGCAAATGATTCGCTGGGCTTCAGAGTCTGAAATGCCGGTACATTTATTGTTAACCAAGGCCGACAAATTAAAAAGAGGACCGGCCAAAGCCACTCTATTGCAGGTTCAACGCGAATTAAAGAATGATGGACTAACCAATAATATTTCTATTCAGACCTTTTCATCTTTGAAAAAAGAGGGTTTAAAAGAACTAAAACAGCAGCTTCAACTTTGGCTCACCTAATTAGAGGCACTTAGCCAACAAATAAGAGTCTAGCAACCTACTGATTTATAAGTTATTTTAATATTTTTATCCCCACAAAAAAAGCCCTAACTATCGGGGGTAGTTAGGGCTGACTTTGCTGTTGCTTGTAAATACAAGCCGTACTCTAGTTTGGGGAGAAAATAGCAATGTTGCTTGCGTAATAATTAGTCAGCATCCTTTGCAAAAAGTTTCATTTATTTTCAAAATAATTTATTTTTCTTGTCAGCCAGCCCTACTTGGCAAAATTTCTAACCAACTTTTTTATCTAATAAGGACAAAATTGGCAGACAAAAAAAACCCTAACCATGAATGTTAGGGCTTGCTTTGCTTTTGCTTGGGAGGGGAGTCTCAAGCTTTGCATCTAGTTCGGGGAGAAAGAAGCAATGTTGCTTGCGTAAGATTAGTCTGCTATTCCCACCTAAAGTTCCCCTTTACTTGCTAAAAAAGCTGCTATTTTTCTAATTTTTAATAAAAACCCCTGCAACTATTTGATATTTATGATAAATAAATTTTTATATTTTTTTATTACAACTCAGTATCGCCTTTAAACCTATCAAAGCCACCACATTTTTAAAATATAGGGGAAGCAGATAACTTAATGAGCCTCATCCCAGTTATCTCCCACCCCCACATCAACTATTAAAGGTAC